>Ga0307478_10001010_pt1 | contig 26006 bp, 20 predicted proteins | sample atmos_gasesECM4C_2_FD_203713 | JGI IMG/M metagenome (GOLD analysis project Ga0307478, IMG submission 203713) | Hardwood forest soil microbial communities from Morgan-Monroe State Forest, Indiana, United States - atmos_gasesECM4C_05 | ecosystem: Environmental > Terrestrial > Soil > Temperate...
CCGCAGCCGCTGCTGGTACGTCGCGCGTGCCACCCGCCGCGCCGTCGGCGTGCGGTGATCGTGACCCTTGCAGATTTCCAGCTTCGAAGGCCGCGGCTGGCCCAGGCGCTGCACCGTGAGCCGCAGGTTGGAATTCCGGACTTCCGCGTCGAGAATCCTCCGCACCGCATTCCGCTCAGTCGACCACAAATGGAGCAGGCATTTGTTGTATTCACCGGAAATCGAGTACTTTGCCTCGGCCAGGTCAAAGACTCGTGCACCGTCTTCGAGGACAATGGCGTGGCGAGACCCGCCTAGAAATTCCTGCAACAGGACCCTGAGCGATTCTGGAGTCATGCTTCATTCTTCCAGTGCCGCTGGACCCCCGTCTGTGACCGCTGAACATGCGTTTGGCGCCGGGAGGTATGGGATAATAGCTGGACAAGCTGCCACCGGAGTCCAGTTCCGGGTGGAAGGCATCTAATCAACGTGACTCAAGAAAACTTCTTTTTTAAGCATTACGGACTTACCCAGCCCGATTTAACACGTTACCTGGGAGCGGCGCTCTCTGCGGGCGGCGATTACGCCGACCTTTATTTTGAGTATCTTTCCTCCACCTCGCTGAGTGTCGACGAGTCGATGGTGAAGTCGGCCTCACAAGGCATTTCGGCCGGGTGCGGCATACGCGTGGTCTCGGGCGAGCGCACTGGGTACGCCTATACCGACGATCTCTCCCCGGAACGAATCCTGCACGCGGCCCGAACGGCGGCCCTGATCGCCTCGGGCCCAGCGAAAACACCATCCGTCGGATTCCAGAAATCGCAGGCGCGGAGTCTCTATCCCGTCACTCTGCCCTCCGTCGATGCCGAGATTACTGCCAAGGTCGAACTCGTCATGCGGATTGACGCCGCTGCGCGGGCCTACGATCCGAGAATCAAAGAAGTTCGCGCAAGCTACGCCGACGAATTGCGCAACATTCTCGTCGTGACTTCCGATGGGACCATTGCCGAGGATTCTCAGCCGCTCGCGCGTCTGAACGCTTCCTGCATTGCCAAGAGCGGAGAACAGTCTGGCCGGGGCAGCGCCGGAGGTGGTGGCCGGGTCGCGCTCGATTTCTTCTTCGGAGAAAAGACTCCCGAGCATTTCGCGAAAGAAGCTGCCCGGCAGGCGATTCTGCAACTCGACGCGCGCGAGGCTCCGGCGGGCGAAATGGAAGTCGTGCTCGGACCGGGCTGGCCGGGCGTGCTGCTGCACGAGGCCGTCGGTCATGGGCTGGAAGCAGATTTCAATCGCAAAAAGACATCCGCGTTCGCGGGATTGGTGGGCCGCCGCGTGGCCAGCGAGAAGTGTACCGTGGTCGATAACGGCACCATGCCCTGGCGGCGTGGGTCGTTGAATGTCGATGATGAAGGCCAGCCGACCCAGGAAACGGTGCTGATCGAAAACGGGATTCTGAAAGGCTATCTTAGCGACAAGCTATCGTCGAAGCTGATGGGCATCGCCGATACCGGCAACGGCCGCCGCGAAAGCTACGAGCACATTCCCATGCCCCGCATGACCAACACCTACATGCTCGCCGGCCAGGACGATCCGGAAGACATCATCCGGTCCGTGAAGCACGGCGTGTACGCGGTAAACTTCGGCGGCGGTCAGGTCGACATCACGAACGGGAAATTCGTCTTTTCCGCGTCGGAAGCCTACATGATTGAAGACGGCAAGATCACTGCCCCAATCCGCGGCGCGACTCTGATCGGCAACGGTCCCGACGTGCTGACGCGTGTCTCCATGGTCGGCCACGATCTGCAACTCGACGAGGGTGTCGGCACCTGTGGCAAGGATGGGCAGGCTGTGCCGGTCGGCGTTGGGATCCCGACGATCAAAGTCGATCGTCTGACCGTCGGCGGCACCGCGAAGAAAGACACTGGCGGATTCATGCAATAGCAGCAGCTGCTAGCTTCTGGCTGCTGGCTCCTGGCAAGCGGAGTCCGTGAGCAACTCAGCGATCGAAACAATGTCGTTCTGAGCGAAGCGAAGATCTCTGCATTTCTCTGTGACCTCTGTGTACTCCGTGGTGAAGATTTCTTATGTCCCCAACTGAACTCGAAACTCGAACTCCAAAACTCGAAACTGATCTCCGGGAAGTTGCCCAGGACCTCGTCCGCCGCGCCATGGCAGGCGGCGCTTCCGCCGCCGAAGCCGTCGTCCGCGAAGGCGACGAATTCTCGACCACTGTCCGGCTCGGCCAGGTCGAGACCCTGAAAGAATCCGGATCGCGCGCCGTGGGGATCCGGGTCTTCTTCGGCAAGCGCGCCGCCAGCACCTACTCGAGCGACTTCTCGCGCGAAGGTCTCGACCGCATGCTGAAGTCCGCGCTCGAACTGGCCAAGATCACTTCAGAAGATCCGTTCGGCGGCATCCCGGAGGCGGGCCAACTCGGCTCTCTTTCCGGCGACCTCGACCTTTATCACGAAGATGTTTACTCGTTGCCCGTGGCCGAGCGCATCGAATACGCGCGCCGCGCCGAAAAAGCTGCGCTCGACTTCGACCCCCGCATCAAGAACTCCGAAGGCGGTTCTTTCGATGCCGCGACCGGGCGCAAAGTCCTCGCCAATTCGCATGGTTTCGTCGGGGAGTACCGCCGTTCGTACTGCTCGGTTGCCGCGATTCCCATAGCGCAAGACGATATGGGCGCGATGCAGCGCGATTACTGGTTCTCAGTCGCGCGCAATCTCGGCCGTCTCGAGTCGCCGGAGCATGTTGGACGAATCGCCGCGGAGCGCACCATCCGCCGCCTGGGCGCGCGCAAAGCGAAAACCGCGCAAGTCCCCATCATCTTCGACCCGATGGTGGCGACATCGATCCTTGAACACATTTTCGAAGGCGTGAATGGCGACTCGGTCTATCGCGGCGCTTCCTTCCTTGCGGGAAAGCTCGGCCAGAAGATCGCCGGCGACAACGTCACCGTCATCGACGACGGCACCATTCCGGGCGGATTCGGCACGAGCCCGTTCGACGGCGAAGGAATCCCCACGCGTCGCAAGTTGGTCATCGAAAACGGCGTGCTGAAGTCGTACCTGCTGAACACCTACACCGCAAAGAAGCTCGGCCTTGAGACCACGGGCAACGCCTCGCGAGGCCTGGCTGGGACGCCTGGTATCGGCCCGGGCAACTACTTCCTGCAACCTGGTTCTAGAACCCCCAAGCAGCTCATCGCCGACGTGAAGGAAGGCCTTTATGTCACGGAGTTCCTCGGCCACGGCGCGAATCTCGTCACCGGCGACTACTCTCGCGGCGCCTCCGGGCTCTGGATTTCCGGCGGCGAACTCACCTATCCCGTGGAAGAAATCACTGTCGCCGGCAATCTGAAAGAGATGTTCTTCCACATTTCCGAGATTGCGAACGACCTCGAGTTCCGCGGCTCAGTCGCGTCACCGACTCTGCGAATTGACGGGCTGACGGTGGGTGGAGAGTAAGATTGTTTTCACCATGGAGTCGCGAAAAGACCACTTCAACATCAATCTCGGGCGAAGTGACGCGAAATGCAATTCGGTCGAAAGGCTTGTGCTCCCGTGCGACCCGAATCTGGCGTGAATCTCTTGCCATACGTGAGTACTCCCAGCTCAGTGCAGCCTTGTTCCTCTGTGACTCTGTGTCTCTGCGGTGAAAAGGCTTTTCCTCCTACCTTCGCGTACGGACTCTCCCGCTGCGTGACGGATAGTACAATCCCCCCATGGGCGGATTCATTCAGCCGAATCCAACAGTCGAAGAGCGCGAAACGAACTGGCGGGCCATCGGAATCGGCATCGCCGTGGTCGTGGCCATCGTTGCGATTCTTCTTCTGATCTCGCGCAGCGAGCAAAAGACTCCCTCCGGCCCACCTCCCTACGCTGTCAGCATCAAGTTCTCTGACCTGAAGATGAGCGCCGCCGAGAACTTCGTCGGCGCCACGGTCTCCTACATTGATGGCACAGTCACCAACTCGGGCAATCAGACCGTCAATCACGTCGTCGTCGAAGTAACGTTCAAGGATTCCCTGGGCCAGCTGGCCCAGCGCGAAACTATACCCCTGCGCGTCTTGCGGACCAGCGGCCCCTATCCCGAGGCCGTAGACCTGGGCGTCTCCCCCCTCGCGCCAGGCCAGAGCAAGCCCTTCCGCCTTACGTTTGAGACCATCTCGGAGCAATGGAACCACGAGTATCCGGCGCTCAAGGTCACGGATGTGACGACGAAATAGCTCGCCAGGCTATTTTCACCACGGAGACACAGGGTCACAGAGAGATCACTTGAAAAGCGGAGCCTAAGCAAAGTTGAAGCAAAGCCGATCGCAGTCGAGAAACATTGCGTTTTTTCCGAGTATTTCTGTGTCTCTGTGACTCCGTGGTGAGCTTGACCGCGACTCATTATTCGCTACTCCTTTACAATTACCTCGTGCCCGAGACCAAGCCATTCCGACTGACCGAGTCAGTGAAAGCGGCGGGTTGAGCTTCCAAGCTTAGTCCGGCGGCGCTGGACTCGGTGCTTGGGAAATTAGCCCGGCAACACGACCCGAATGTTCTGGTCGGCTTCGACCACGCCGACGACGCGGGCGTGTATCAGATCTCCCCCGACACCGCGCTCGTCCAGACCGTCGATTTCTTCACCCCCATCGTCGACGACCCCTACACCTTCGGACAGATCGCGGCCACAAATTCCCTGAGTGACGTCTATGCGATGGGCGGCCGCCCGCTCACCGCGCTCGCGCTCGTCTGTTTCCCTGAAAAGGGTGACTTGGGAATTCTGGAGCGCATCCTCGCCGGTGGACTTTCCAAAATGATGGAAGCCGGGTGCACGATCGTTGGCGGCCATAGCATCCGCGACGAGGAAACCAAGTTCGGCTACTCAATAACCGGTCTGATCGATCCGAAACGCGTACTCGCCAACAGCGGCGCCAAGGTTGGCGACGCCCTGGTACTTACGAAAGCCATCGGCACCGGTGTCATCTCCACCGCCATTAAGAAAGAAAAAGCCAAGGAAGCGTGGATTCAAAGCGCTGTCGCCTCCATGACGACGCTCAACAAGAAAGCAGCAGAGCTTCTCGCCAGCAAGCCGTACCAGGCGCATGGAATGACCGACATCACCGGTTTTGGGCTAATCGGCCACGCGCGGGAACTGGCTAAGGGCAGCGGGGTTTCGATACGTCTCTACGCGGCAAAGGTTCCTCTACTCGATGGCGCCATCGAGTGCGTGCTCGCAGGCAACATTCCCGGCGGCTTGAAGGCGAACCGCGAGTTTGCTGAGTGTGTGGTCGAGTACGGCAATGGTATTCCCGAGGAAGTGAAGACTCTTCTGTTTGACCCGCAGACCGCCGGTGGCCTGCTCATCTCGCTCGCCGGCGATGGCGCGGAAGACCTAGTAACAGAGCTGCGCGCCCACGGGCTACCAGCGGCTCACATCGGTGAAGTCATCGCTTCCACCAAGCCGTTGATCGAGGTTGTCTAACCAGGTAGGGGGGCGGTCTTGAATCGGGGGACTGGCACCTCGAAGTGGCGGTCTAAGCAGGGAAAAGAAAAAGGGCGGCATTTCGCCGCCCTTGGTTTTTTGTCTGAGAGGATTACGCGCGGGCCGGACTCTCGCCGCCTTTGGCCAGTCCCGGACGTCCCGGCTCTGGCTTGAGCACCTGCTGCACTCCATCGTCTTTCGACGGCAGCTTGATAGGCGGCAATTCCTTGCCTTCGACGATCATCTTGATCTCGTTTGCATCAAGAACTTCACGTTCCAGCAGCGCATTCGCGATCCTGGTGAGAACCTCACGGCTGTCGGACAACAGAGCCTTCGCCCTGCCGTAGCCATCATCGACCAGGCGACGCACTTCCATGTCGATCTTGATCGCGGTGTCTTCGCTGTAGTCGCGATGCTGCGCAATCTCGCGGCCCAGGAAGATCTGCTCTTCCTTTTTGCCGAAGGTCAGCGGACCCAGCGAGCTCATGCCCCACTCGCAGACCATCTTGCGTGCCAGTTCGGTCGCACGCTCGATGTCGTTGCCCGCCCCAGTGCTCATCTGGTTGAGGAAAAGTTCCTCCGCCAGGCGCCCGCCCATCAGGATCGCAATCTCTGTCTCCAGATACTCCTTGGTGTAGTTATGCTTATCGTCGATGGGCAGCTGCATGGTGACGCCGAGCGCCATGCCACGCGGAATAATCGTGACCTTGTGCACCGGATCGGCGTGCGGCAGCTTAACCGCCAACAGCGCGTGTCCCGCTTCGTGGAAGGCCGTGACCTTCTTCTCCTCATCGGAGAGAATCATCGACTTGCGTTCCACGCCCATCAGGACCTTGTCTTTAGCTAACTCAAAGTCGTACTGCAACACCGCCTTGCGGTTCTGACGGGCAGCACTCAACGCCGCCTCGTTCACCATGTTGGCGAGATCCGCTCCCGAGAATCCCGGGGTTCCGCGGGCCAAAACGCTGAGGTCCACGTCCTCGGCAAGAGGAATCTTGCGCGTGTGCACGCGCAGAATCTCTTCGCGACCGCGCACATCGGGACGATTCACCACAACCCGGCGATCGAAACGCCCGGGCCGCAGCAGCGCCGGATCGAGTACGTCCGGCCTGTTGGTTGCCGCCATCAGAATGACGCCCTCGTTCGATTCGAAGCCGTCCATTTCGACCAGCAACTGGTTCAGCGTCTGTTCGCGCTCGTCGTGACCTCCGCCGAGTCCGGCGCCACGATGCCGCCCGACCGCGTCAATTTCATCGATAAAAATAATGCAAGGTGCATTCTTCTTACCCTGCTCGAACAGGTCGCGCACCCGGCTGGCGCCCACGCCGACGAACATTTCTACGAAATCCGACCCAGAAATCGAGAAGAACGGAACATTCGCCTCACCCGCTACCGCTCTCGCCAGCAGCGTCTTGCCTGTTCCCGGGGGACCCACCAGCAGCACGCCCTTGGGAATCCGGCCACCCAGCTTCTGGAATTTCTGGGCTTCCCGCAGAAATTCGATAATCTCGCGGAGCTCTTCCTTTGCCTCATCCACACCGGCCACGTCCTTGAACGTGACCTTCTTCTGCTGCATCGAGAGCAGGCGTGCCCGGCTCTTGCCGAACGACAACGCCTTGTTCCCGCCTGTCTGCATCTGCCGGATCATGAAAAACCATAACGCCGCCAAGAGAATGAGCGGAGCCCAGGTCCCTAGCAACTGCAAAGGCCAGCTGCCGTTGGTCACGTCGCGGATGTTGATGTTCACACCCTTGTCCCGCAACGCCTTGATCATGTCGGGGTAGTTGACCGGAGCGGTCGTATGGAACAACTTCTGATCTTTATACTTACCGCGCACTTCCTGCGCGTTGATGGTCACTTCCTGGACATTCCCCTGATCGACTTCCGCAAGGAATTGCGAGAAAGGAACCTCTGTCTCTTTCTGGCCCGAACTACCGGTCCGAACCACCTGCCATAGCAGGAAAGCCGAAATCACGATCACCAGCCAGAAAATGACTGTCTTCACCGTCGAATTCACTCAGGACTCCTCTGAAAAGAACGTGCGGCCGTTTCAGGAATCAAACGCACGTCGTAGGCTGTTCTAAGACAATTAGATGCCAACCGCAGGTTTTCGATTTGGCCAAATACGCGAACATGCCATTCTACTCGTTCCGCTGACAAAAATGCTGGGCTTGTTTTTGTGACTTAAGTCATGCTCGCTGTTTGGCTTGCCGTCGCCAGGTAGGGAAGATTCCGGTTCGTTTGCTCTGGAGTACCCAGGCCATAGCCAACCAGAAACGCCTCGTCCACCAGGAAGCCGAAATAATCGGGTTGAAGCTGAACCCGCCGCGCCGATTGCCGGTCAAGCAGCGTCGCCAGCTTCACCGACGCCGCTCCTCGGGCCCGCAAATCGTTCATTAGAAATTCGCTGGTCACCCCCGAGTGCACCAGGCCCTCCACCAGCAGAATGTCTTTGCTTCGAATATCCAGTTCATGACTGAAGACGATTTCCAGGACGTCTGACGCTCCTCCAGCCGGCTGCTGTCGGTAACGCGGCTTGACGAACGTGCAGGTTACCGGAGTCTCCAGCGCCCGCACCAGATCGGCCATGAAGATGAAGCTGTTCTCCAGCAAGCCCAGGACGTGGATCGTCTTGCCCTGGTAATCGTCCGAAATCTGGCGGCCCATCTCGCGGACGCGCTTTTGAATCTGCTCTGCCGAGATGACCGATCGTAGAGCCTCTGGCTTCGAGCTGACAGTCATTTTGGTGGCGCGCCCCTCGCAGTTTCGCTATCACCGTTTCGCATCAATCTTCGTCGATTGGCCAGTCACGGATCAGAATGGCCTCCTTCCCTTCTTCCGCCTGTAACGCGGCCGGCACGGAAAATCCGCGCAGCCAGATAATCTCGTCCCCGCTTGCCAGGACCGGCCAATGCTTTCGAGATCCGCCTAGCACATGGCTTTCCTGCAGCAATTCCTTGATCTTCTTGGGAGCCTTGGTATGCGCTGGCCAGAACCGATCCCCGGGCCTCCAGTTTCGCACTACCAGCCGTGCCGGCAGTAGCGAGGGCTCGAGGAGTTGGTCGCGATTATATGCTTCGCCGTCGTTCCCCAAGCCTACTGGCACCGCTTCTACCATAATCCCCGCCTCAGGCACCATAGCCCGGCCGGGCACGGGGAACACATATTCATAATCTGTCGGGATGCGCTCCTCATTCCTGAGGTCAGGTGTGAGAAACGTCAAAGCGGTAGGCTCCCGCTGCACTCGCCAGCCCAATGGCAGAGATAAGCTCTTGCTGTCGTTGTTCTCGTCGGCGGCGAAACGCAGAACTTCCTCGACGTGCTTGAACTCCAACGGCAGTCGGGCCAACTCGCCGATCGCTTTCACAGCACGCCGCTGGACAGCAATCGGCTCTGAAAGCAGCCATAACAGGTCGACGGTTGCGTTCATCACCATCGGGCCCGGCTGGCGCAGTCTTTCCTGCAGCTCTTCATTGACCGGCCGCAATTGCACCAGACCCTGTTGCCCCGGGCTTGCCCAGTCTGGTTCTGTCCAGTGGATTGCCGTGCCCATCCATCCCGCAATCTCGTTTTGCCAGTAGTCTTCTTCTGCCCGCGCCAGCTCGGCCAGATCGCTGAGCCCCCGGCTAACCGACGGATTGAAGTCACGTTCGAGCAACGGCAACAAGACCTGGCGAACACGATTGCGCGTGAATCTCGGATCGCGGTTGCTGGAATCTTCGCGCCAGGGTTGGCCGATTTGCCGGAGATATTCCTTCAGCTCACGGTGCCTGGTTTCAAGCAACGGCCGGATCACTTCCCCGATGACCTCGGCACCATCGTCGAGATCGACGACGGGATAAATTCCTCCCAGACCGCGCATGCCCGCCCCGCGAATGATCCGCATCAACACCGTTTCGGCCTGATCGTCGAGCGTGTGACCCGTGGCAATCTTGTCGAGCCGTGATTGCTTGTTGTCTTCTGGATCGATCAACTGCTGGAAAAACCCGTAGCGCAACTCTCGCGCCGTGGCCTCGATGCTCGTGCCCTCCGTCGAAGCTTCGGCTTTCACGTCGGCGCTAGCAGTATGAAATTCGAGGCGATGCTCGCGCGCCAATTGAGCAACAAACCGCTCGTCTTCCTCAGACTCGTTGCCCCGCAGCTTGTGGTTGAAGTGAACCACCGACAAGAGGATGCCGAGTTCGGCCCGCAACTCACGCAAAATTCGCAGTAAGCCGACAGAATCCGCCCCGCCCGAGACCGCCACGCCCACACGATCTCCGGCCTTCACGAGCTCAAGGCGGCGAACGTGCTCAAGGATTCTCTTGGCGAGAGGATGCACGGGAACATGGTACAACCAGGAACACCTCGCGTAGGGGCAGACGCCCTCGTCTGCCCGGCGGAGCGGAGCTCCGCTACAAGAAACCAGGCGCCAACATTCCAGGAAACCAAAGCCAACGATACTCCTGCGGAACCGACGCCAGACCCCGACGCACAGGATTGTTCAAAACATAAGCGACCTTCTCGTCCAGCTTTTCCGATGATCGCAAGACCCGATCAAAGGATTCGGTTTGCCACACCTTCCCCACGCATCCCAAAGCACGATTAATCTTGTGGGCAGAGACGCCTTTGATCGCATCCATGATTTCCGCGAGTGAATAAATCTCGCGTGCCGCGTGGTTGATCAGGGGAGTGAATATCAAATGCACATGATCGGGCATGACTACTGCGGCGTGAAGATCGATCTTTGTACTTTTGTCGTGAATACAACATTGCAACGTGATTGCGCGAGCTTCCTCCGGAAGGATCCACCGGAGGTGGGTGCAGAAGGTCACAAAGTGTGGCTTATAGTCGCGCTGCAAGTGCGGGAGCTTGCGTCGATAGAAAGCTTTAGGCATGGACAAAGACTCGCGTAGGGACAGCCGCCCTCGGCTGTCCGGCGGAGCAAAGCGACGCTAAAGGTTGATTATCGTCTTCGAGAAGGCGTAGAAGGCTTACGAATTGGGCTGGATACGCCGCAACGGTTTCGGTTCGGGATGGTATGAACCGAAGAACTGCTGGGCTGGCGCCCTGCTGGACAGCCGGGGCGGCTGTCCCCACGCGAGTGTCACCAGGGCGTCTGGGCCTACGCAATTTGTGGGTATGCTACAGCCCGGGACTCTTCTCCGCAATCAACTTCCTGATCTTCTCCACAAACTCTGGCGCCGGCATATCTTCGGTCTTCTCTTTCCCGCGGATGCGGACGTTCACTTTGCCCGCCTCCGCTTCCTTGTCGCCGACCACCAGCAGGAACGGCACTTTCTGCATGGCGTGTTCGCGGATCTTCGCATTCATTTTCTCGTTGCGGGCATCGACGTGTACGCGCACTCCCGCAGCTTTCAACTGTGCTGCGACTTTGTTGGCATATTCGGCGTGGCGCTCTGAGATGGGGATCATCACCGCCTGCACCGGCGACAGCCAGACCGGGAACGCTCCGGCGTAGTGCTCGATCAGCACGCCGAAGAAGCGCTCGATTGACCCATACAACGCGCGATGCACCATCAGCGGCTGCTTGCGCGAGCCGTCTTCGGCGACGTATTCCAATCCGAAACGCTGCGGCAGATTGAAATCGAACTGCACGGTCGAGAGCTGCCACAGCCGCCCGATCGCGTCTACCAGCTTGATGTCGATCTTGGGTCCGTAAAACGCCGCTTCGCCCGGAATCGTCTTGTATTCGATCTTCAGTTCTTTCAGAACTTTTTCGAGCGAGTGCTGGGCCATGTTCCACTGGTCTTCGCTACCGACATAGCTTTTACGGTCATTCGGATCCCAGACAGAGAGCTCGGTCTGGAACTGGTCGAAGCCGAAGTCTTTCAAGACGTCTTTGGCGAACTCGACGCAGTCCGCAATTTCCTTTTCGATCTGCTCGGGCGTGCAGAAGATATGCGCATCGTCCTGGGTGAAGCCACGCACGCGCAGCAGGCCATGCATCACACCGGAGCGCTCGTAGCGGTAGACCGTGCCCAGTTCGCCCAGCCGGATCGGCAAATCGCGATACGAGCGCAGCGAGTCTTTGTAGATCAGGATGTGCCCCGGGCAGTTCATCGGCTTCACGCGGTACTCGGCGTCATCAAGCTCCATGAAGTCGAAGAAATTCTGCGCGTAGTAGCCTTCATGCCCCGAAGTAAAGAAGAGTTGGCGTCGCATCACGTGCGGCGTGTAGACGAGCGAGTAGCCGCGTTTCACGTACTGCTCGCGCATCCAGTCTTCCATCTCCTTGCGGATAACGCCGCCCTTGGGATGCCAGAAGATCAGTCCCGGCCCTGCCAGTTCCTGAATCGAGAACAGATCGAGCTGCTGGCCGAGCACCCGGTGATCGCGCTTCTTGGCTTCCTCGATCGAGTTGAGATAGGCGTCGAGATCTTTCTTTGAGAAGAACGACGTTCCGTAAATGCGCTGCAGTTGCGGATTCTTCTCGTCGCCCAGCCAGTAGGCGCCGGCAATATTCAGCAGCTTGAACGCCTTGATCTTGCCCGTCGAAGGAATGTGTGGCCCGCGGCAGAAGTCGAGGAACTTGCCAGTCTTGTAAATCGAGATCTTTTCATCGGGCTGCGTGAATTGCTCGATGAAGTGGCACTTCATAAAGTCGCCTTCGGCCTTGAACTTCTCGAGCCCTTCCATGTGCGGAAGGAACTCCCGCGCATACGGAAGATTCTGCTGCACCAGCTCCTGCATTTTCTTTTCGATTTTCTCGAGGTCCTCCGGAGTAAACGGGGTCGGACGGTAAAAGTCGTAGAAGAAGCCGCTCTCCGTCGCCGGACCGTGGCCGAGCTTGGTTTCCGGAAACAACTCGAGCACAGCCGCCGCCAACAAATGCGCCGACGAATGCCGGTACACCCCTAGCGACTCCGGGTCCTTCTCCGTCAGGATGCGTAACTGGCTGTCTTTTTCAAGCGGACGGGTCAGGTCGATCAAATCGCCATTAGTCTTGGCCACCAGGGCAGCGTCAGCGAGGCGCGGGCTGATCGACTTGGCGACTTCGAGCGCGGTGGTGCCTTTAGGGAATTCCTTGCTGGATCCGTCGGGAAGATTGATATGAATACTGTCGGCCATGGTGAGTCGCTCGTAGAGTGCTGAAACCTTTGAGTTTATCGGACCGTTCCCGACGGGTCAATCGCCTGCAAAAACAACCACTTGGAGCCATTCCCCGCCAGAGCCGGTTTCGGCTCGTATGGTCTCGGTCTTTGGTGACCTACTCGCTCCGTCCACCCGTTGCTACCTTGAACATCAAGGGAAAGGAAGGTTTGCTCGTCCCATGGCGAAATCCGCGTTCAAGCTGAAGATTCTCTACGGGGAAGGCGACGCTGAAGTGGCAAACTCTCAAGCCGGTTCGATGGAAAAGGCCGGCCACCACGTAACCACCACCACCGACCGCAAAGGCGTCGAGGCGGCGCTGAAACAGGGCGCATTCGATCTGGTGATCCTCGGACCGACACTCACCCGCAACGATCGTCATCATTTGCCTTACATGGTGAAGAAGTCCCACCAGGGCACCCGGGTCCTCGTCCTGCACGCCGATGGCGGTCGCCATCCCTATGTCGACACGGCCACCGATACCGGTCGCACGATCGAGCAGATTCTCGAAACCATCGCTTCGATGATGGCGCAGCAGACCACCATGGCTCGCTAGATCTAAGCTTGGTAGACTTCCGAGGCGGCCCAAGGCCGCCTCTTGTCGTCTGGGTCGTTCGGGCAAGGTTTTCGGTCTCCGGTTTTCAGTCGTCAAGCTGATACGACGAGCTTTTCTGGAGACTGACGACTAGCGACTGGAGACTGACCCACAATTCGGTTACGATAGCGAAAGCCTCGGGAGCAGCAGCATCCCGGATCCCCCGCATCTAAGATTATGGTGAAAAGGTCCGCATTTCTGGTGTTTGCCGTTCTTTGCTTGGGATCACTGGCGTTTTCTCAGGCGCAACCGTCCGTGCATCCGGCTCTACGTCCGCCCAAGGGCGCAAGCGTCGCTATTGTGATTTTCGAGGACCTCGAGTGTCCCGATTGCGCCCGTGCGGCTCCGCTGGTCGAGGAGGCTTCTCGAACCTACAAGATCCCGGTGGTCCGGCACGACTATCCTCTCCAGATGCACCCCTGGGCCTACGACGCGGCTATCCTCGCGCGCTACTTCGACACTCATTCGAAGGCGATCGGAAACGAGTTCCGCGATACTTGCTTTAAGCATCAGTTGGAAATCACCAAAGAAACCTTGCGGTCCTTCGCCGAGAAATTCGCCGCCGCCCACAAGATCGACTTGCCTTTTGTTGTCGATCCCGACGGTAAACTGACTGCCCTGATCGAGGCCGACCGCGCCGCCGGGAACCAGCTCGGTCTGCAGCACACCCCGACCCTTTACGTAGTCAGCAATAAACACACTGGCACTCCCTTCGTTGAGGTCGTGGACCGAACGCAATTGTTTCAATTGATCGACACTATGAAGAAGGAATAGCCGGGGAGGCGAATACCTTAGAAAGGGCCTCCCCCCACGCCTGCTTCCTAACCCATCGCGTCCCCGCCAATAAAGCCTCTTAAATCATAACGTTAACGCTTGCGGCGTGCAAAGCAATAGCTATTTCTAGGGGAAATAACGTATAATGAAGGCGCGTTTGATTTTTGCGGTTCTATGCACTCTGCAGTTTCTCCGCTTACCAGCGTGACCTGCCTGCCTGCACCAGTCCTGCGACATCAGCGCAACATCTGAAAAAAAGGAAACAAAGCATCACCATGGAAACAGGAACAGTAAAGTGGTTTAACGACGCCAAGGGTTACGGATTCATCAGCCGCCAGAACGGTGAGGACGTGTTCGTTCACTTCTCCGCCATTCAGGCCAATGGCTTCCGCAGCCTTCAGGAAGGGCAGCAAGTGCAGTTCGATGTGGTCAAAGGCCCCAAGGGCTGGCAGGCCGAGAACGTCAAAGGCGTCTAAACCGCTTTGCACAGAAAATTCAATCAGGGGGCGGCTGAAAAGCCGCCCTTTGTATTTGCCTGAACCTTTTGTTGGCTCCTCCGATGTGCACTTCGAACCCTTTCTCCGCCAACCTTATCCACTGTCATCCTGACCGACTGAGTCGCCAGCCGAAGTGGAAGGACCCCGCGAGAGCATCGATCCCGGTTAACGTTGCGGACTTTTCCGCCACAGAGCGATAGCCTCGCCGGCACTCGCCTTTAACTCACCTCTGCTTGCGACTTTCCCCCGTCCCATTCATCATGGAAGCATGCCTCGCCGGATCGCCGTCTTCTTTCTTCTGACCTCATTCGCGTTTGCCGGCATTATCGACGACGTTCGAACCGCGCTCGCGCAAAACAATCTCAGCGCTGCCGAATCGGAACTCGGCGCTTATAAAGCGCAACGCGGCGTAACGCCCGAATACTTGGAAGCGCTCTCCTGGATGGCCCGCGCCGCCCTCACCAACCAGCAGTATGCGCAAGCGGAAAACTACGCCAAACAGACGCAGGCCCTCGCTGCGCCCTTGCTGAAGGGACGAACCCTCGATTCTGATGAGCATCTTTCCACCGCCATCGGCGCCGCCCTCGAAGTCCAATCCCAGACCATGGCCGCCCGTGGACAAAAAACCCAGGGCATCGCCTTGCTCCGGCGCGCGCTGCAGACGTACGGCGACACCTCCATCGGGCCTCGCCTGCACAAGAATCTCAACCTGCTGACCTTCGTCGGCCAGCCCGCGCCTGCTCTTCAAACCACCGAATCACTTGGTACTCCGGCGCCGTCCCTGGCCAAATTCAAAGGCTCGCCCACGCTGCTGTTTTTCTGGGCGCATTGGTGTGTGGACTGCAAAGGCGAAGCGCCGATCCTGGCGCGCCTCCGCTCCGAGTTCAAGGATCTCGTCTTCATCGCCCCAACCCAGCGCTACGGCTACGCCGCCCGCGGCGAAGATGCCACCCCGCAAGCCGAACTCGCTTACATCAAGACCGTCTGGCAGCAGTACTACGCGGGCCTGCAAGGCGTGCCCGTCCCGGTCAGCAAGACCAACTTCACTGTGTATGGCTCCAGCACCACGCCGACCCTGGTGCTGATCGATCGCACTGGAAAGATCGCCTACTACCATCCCGGCGCGGTGCCTTATGACGAGTTGCGCACAGCGATTGAGAAAGTCACGCGCGGTTGAATGGGTAGATTCAGAACTGTTAGAGGTTCAGGGAAAACGTCGCAACGCCTTAGTCCGTTGAGATTCTGATGACTCCTCTTCGCGGTTGCTGTTTCCTGACGAGTTTAGGCTTATATTAGTGTCCCGCTATTGCAAGATAATCCGCGATTCGAGGAACGGCAGGACGCGATGGTTCAAACCAAGGTTCTCTAGAGCTGAAGAATTCCGGTTCGATCGGTTTCCGTGGCAGTCAGGAGGAATGACGGCAATGCTGGAATACAAGATTCGTCAGAGCGGAGATGTCACGATCCTTGACCTGAGCGGGCGCATCAGCGTGGGCGAAGCACTCGCCTTCGGCCCGGGAAGTGGGGTGGTTCTCACTGACGTGATTGGCGAGTTGGCCAAGAAGGATCAGAAAAAGATCCTGCTCAATCTCAAGGCTGTGAAGTACATCGACAGCTCGGGCATAGGAGACTTGGTGCGGAACTACACCAGCCTGCGACGGCAGGGTGGTGAACTCAAATTGTTGAGCCCGACCCCCACGGTTCTGGAGGCGCTGCGGATCACTCACCTGGACAGAATCCTCGACATCAAGGAAGACGAGCAGTTGGCAGTGCAGTCCTTTTCCAAGCCCATATCTGCGGCGGGATAGTTCACGGTCGAGCACACGAGATTACACTCGGAACCCCTTCAGTTCAATCAGTGAAATGCGGATGTTACGCCAGTTATCGAGTAAGGGAGGTTGTGAGGAGGCACGGCTCAGGGGCCGAAACGCCCAATGTATTCGCCCCTGTTGCTAAAGTTCATCGTAAAGCTTACCGGCATTTCAACAGGGTTACCGCAAACGTTGAATGGCTCGAACTGCCATTGCTGGACTGCCTCGGATGTAGCATCTCTGGTCTGCGGATTGGTACCTCCGACTGATACGTTGTGAAGCTTTCCATCCCTACCTAATATCGCGGAGACAACCATGTCGTTGCTCAAGATCCCGCTACCCCCGGGCAACCGCGGTGAAGTCGGCCTTACCTCGTGTACCAGTTTGCCGCCCGTTGCACCGAGTGGGATACCGAGAGCTTCCCGGCAAGCAGAATATGCCTTGACTTCTGGGAGCGGCTCGAACAACTGAGGGTCGAGCGTTGCAGGATTTTCCAGTTCCACGACTTGAGCCATCGCGACAAGAGTAAACGCCTCGAACACGGTAATAGTGCGAGGGAAGAGCTTGACGCCGAACGGTTGGTACCCCGAGTATACGTATGTCCAACTGCCTTCCTGTGCGCTCAACAACGCTCCCGTCGCTGTATCAAAACAATCCTGGACTGAGTGTCGGCCATCCTGTACCTGTACGCACGGCACCTTATCCTTGCGTCCTTCCAGTCGCCGATAGCGGACGACGTATTCCAACCTGTCGCTCACCACGGACTGGGAAAGCCCTGCCAACGCTCGCTCGAACTGCCACATACGGAGCGGCGTATCTGAAGCATCGGACGACTCCCAGACGCGATCCTGGCCTCCAACGGTTACGCCATTGAACTCCGGGCTCGAAATGCTAACGCGCCACTGGTTCGAAGAGGCGGAAACCTTTTCATAGTCTGCATCGATGGTGCCTGCTTTCACGGCCAGGAATTTGACCCGCATTCTCAGCCGCGCCTGTCCTGTGGACCAGATGTCAGAGAGTTCGGTCGCTCGGCGAATCAGCACTGACGGTTCTGGTGCTGGCTGCTTTGGTCCAGCCGAGGCTGGCACCAAGAGTGCAATGAGCGAAACGAAAAACCGAGCCGTCCTCGCCCACGGAAGAAGGTACAGATTCGAGGTTCGGTCGTCCAAACCCGTCGCTACTACTCGGAACTCGACTGCTCGCATAAAAGAAAGCCACAAGTAGCCATCAAATATCCTGACCTGCTTAACGTGTTGATGTCAGTGATGATGGTCACCAATCTCTGATTGGCGTAACCAGCGATTCGACTCAAAACATCCCACACCCAATCTCCCCCCCATCGTTAGCCTATAATCTCGCTACCCTAAAGATCTCCCATGTTCCTGACCACCGATCACGGCCCCATTCGCGAGCTTCAGCTCAACCGTCCTCCAGCGAATGCGCTTTCGCTCGAGTTGATCATCGCCCTTCGTGAGGCCGTCGAGACAGCGCCGCGTCAGGGCAGCCGCGCGCTGATTCTCTCCGGCTCGCCGGGCCGATTCTCCGGCGGGCTCGACGTTCCCCTGCTGCTCGGGTACGACCGGGCAGCGATCGCCTCCCTCTGGCGCGAGTTCTATACTCTCCTGAAGACGCTCGCTGCCTCGCCCATTCCGATTGCCGCCGCCATCACCGGACACGCTCCCGCCGGTGGCACCGTGCTCCCATTGTTCTGCGACCGTAGAATCATGGCCGAAGGCGATTTCAAGCTTGGCCTGAACGAAGTACAGGTTGGAATTCCCTTGCCCCCGGTGATCGTGGCGGCGCTCCGCCGCGCGGTAGGTCCGCGGCATGCCGAGAACCTGGGAGTCAGTGGGGCACTGATTTCGCCCGCTGAAGCACTCGCAGTCGGCCTGGTCGACGAACTGGCCCCGCCCGCCCAGGTCATCGAGCGCGCTCTGCTCTGGACGAAGTCCCTGCTCGCCCTTCCTGCGAACGCGATGACTCTGACTCGCCGCGAAGCCCGCGCCGATCTGGTTGCTTGCTTCCGCCACGACATCGAGGCGGAACTGCAGCACGTCGCCGCCAGTTGGTGGCATCCCGAAACGCAGAGCACCTTGCACGCGCTGACCGCGAAGCTGGGCAAGAAGCCAGCAGCGGCCAGTTAGCGATCACGGGGAGCTGTACGATCCCCCGCCCAGACAGTTCTCCGCCCTAGTAGTGAAAGCGATAGCGAACCTCCGCGAAAATCTCCCGCGGATTGTTCCAGTGGAAGCCGCCGAAGGTCTGGCTGTTGTCCAGATCCACTCGTCGGTTGGCCACGTTCAGCGCGTGTAGCGAAGCCGAGAAGCGCTCGCCGAAATCCTTGCCCAGGGAGAGGTCGAAGGTGGTGTGTTGCGGCAGGTGGTCGCCTGGATACGGCTGTCCGGGAAATGCATTACTAAATCCGGAGCCGTAATAGACGTTGGTGGAGGCGTACGATCTCCACGGAAGAGAGACAGTCCCGCCGACGTTGAGAGTATTCCGCTGGTCGTGATCCAGAGGAAACAGTGGTGTGGGTGACGAAAAGTTGTTCAAACCGCCTGTTATGGGCAAAGCTCCTTCGGCGATTTGATTGGAGTAGGCCAGATGGACTTGTCCCCGGTGGGCAATCTGGGGCGACCGCAGGGTCAGTTCCCAGCCACGAATAACGGCTTCGGCAATCGTGATGGGATAACACGCCCCCGACCCGATGCAGCTGTGATCGAAGAAATTTCTGGCATTGGTCTTGAAGTTGGCGATATCGACGGTCCATCCTCGATAGGGAATGGTTACGCCGAACTGATGCTCTTCATCGCGCTCGCCTCTTAGCGGGATGAACTCGCACGCATTGGCATCGCAGAAGTCAATCAAAGGTCCGGAAACGGTGATGAGTGGTGGCGCCTGATAGTAGTGGCCGTAAAAGGCGCGAAACGTCCAGTTGAGGTGCGGCACGTTCACCGCGGCCCCGAAACGGGGACTGATGGCGCTCTCGCTAACTCCGCCAGAAAAATGCGTGGGGCGCATTCCCGCGGATAGGGTGAGCCACGAAAAAGGCTTGAACTTGTCATCCAGGAAGTACGCGACGAGACTGCCGGAAGGATGCTCACGGTCCGTAAACGGCGGGTTGCCACTTCCGTCGTTGAACATCGCGCCCACCAGCTCGCTGTCGTGCTGGTAGAAGCTGTACAAGCCTGTCTGCAGGTTATTTCTCGCAACGTTGGCATTGAAGGCGAGCTGACCTCCGGCATACGTGGAAGCCCGATGATCCGTCGAGGCAATCGGCACGTCATTCGGCGAGCTGTCGAAGTTTGCGCTGTTGTAGTGGTAGAAAGGCGAGATGGTGAGCAGAGTCTTGGAGTTGAAGGTGTGTACCCAGGAAAAATTCGCGAAGGCGTCGCCTTCATGCTGGCCATCACGGAGTCCAATGCTGGGGTACTGGGCCGAGAAGTCATTCCCCGCACTCGGTGCGTTCTCGAGATCGTTCGCGTTGGGATCGTAAGGGATCTGGTAGTAGTCCTTCCGCAACGAGGTCACAAAGCGCAGCTGGTTGGACGGGTCAAGGTTGAAGATCAGAGAGCCGAAGCCACCGTAACCGTTCGTAGCGTCATGTACGACCTGAGCAACGGGTGGCTGCAAGCCCAGATCACTTCGGTTCCCGTTCACGCTGGCATAGTAGGCGAAACGCTCGGTGTGACTGCCAAAGCTCAACTGAGCGTTGGTCTGGTAGAAGTTCCCGGCGCTCAGAAACAGCTCAGCTTCGTTGTTACGCTCGAAGCCCGTGCGCGGAACGATGTTGAACACTCCGTAGGTTCTATCGCCGAACTCCGCCCCGTAACTTCCACGATTTACTTCCATGTAGTCGATGTCCTTGGGATCAACCTGCGGCCCCAGGTTGGAGGCAATGTTGGTGTTGGGCACCGGAACACCGTCCACCAGCCAGCTGGTCTGATGGCCGCCGCGGATGTGCAACTGGTCGTGGGTGACATACGAGCCGGGCACAAAGTCGGTAATCATCGCCAGGCTGTTGCTGCGCGACGCTCCAGGCGTCCGCTGAATCTCGAGCCGCTCCACCAGGGTGATCGGTGTGGCAGAATCGGTGGGCGCGATTTCCGGCGCGGCCGAAACGGTGACATTTTCGTTCTTCGCGGCCACCTCCATTTGAAAGTGCAGCACCGGTTCGCTTCCCGATACCACTGTGACACGCTGGGCTGTCGGCGCGAACCCAGGACTATCCACTGTGACCGAATAATCGCCCAGGGGCACCGCCATCAAACGGAATTCCCCATTGGCGTCGGTCAAGACACTCTTATTCCACTCCGAAGAGGCTGCTTTGATGTCCACTGTTGCCCCTTCTACGGGGCGGTGATGTGGGTCATGAACAATTCCTCGCACGGATCCAAAGATGTTGGCGTACGCCGTGACCGCACACAGCAGCCAGCTGAAAAGCGTGGTGCAAAGCAAGATTTTTTTCATAAGTCCTCGAAAGCCTGGATGAACGATTTGCGTTCTTGCGTCTCAGGGGTCGCAGGAGCCGGTTCTGAATCTTCATGGGCGGAGTAACCGTTCGTTAAGAACGGCAGCCACTCAGGGCGCACTAGCGGCCACCAACGATCCTTCGGGGGAGTTTGCGTGCGACGTTGGGCTTTTTAGAGGACTGGAGGAGCGCGAACCGAACGGTAGGTATCGAGATCCGAGACGCGGACCTGTTCCTGAAGAAATGCTACGTGGTCTTCGGCACGATCAGCCTGCAACAGCTGCGCCTGCAAACGAACCTGTGCCCACTGCGAGCGCACCGTCGACCGGCAGCAGGCATGTTCGCTGCAACACTGATTGGAACGGATACTCGAGGTAGGGGCCGCTAACCCAGCAGATTGTCCCTCGGCCGCGGCATGATCATGATGATGGCAACTCGAGACGCTCTCCGCCCGAGTTCCCAGGGGCTGGCGCATGCAGTGCGCGTGCATCATCGGCATCGCCAGCGCTCTAGCCAGGGGCGCGAACGTCCCCGCAAGAAAGACCAGCGACATCAATTTGGCGATCACGCGATGCATAGTATTGAGCGGAGGAGAAGGGACCCGAACTTCACGCCCGCTGCCGGCGGAACTTCCGCCGCCGGGCCGGGCGCCAATCCGAGCAAAACTGCAGCCTCAAGCATAGGGCAGTTTGGCGCACAGCACAACCCTATGTGACTTCGGTCACTAGGGGATGTTTGGGCGGGGAGGCGGCCTTTCGGCACTGTCTCCGATTGGATTGCACCATCTCCATTCGCTTGAGACCCCAAGTTCCGGCGTGGTAGCATCCATAGTTTTGGCAGGTGATGTCTGGGCCGGCTTGTACCAGTCCTCATCCTCTTAACGCCGCTGCTCAGCGAGGCGCTCCTTTCGCTGACGACTGAGACCGGCAACGGACGACTGTTTTTTGGGCCGAACCGATTTTCGCTCCCACCCTGCTGAAGGAGTGAACCCATGAAAGCTTACGAAGGCGCAAATATCCGCAACGTGGCCCTGGTCGGCCACGGGCATGCTGGAAAAACCTCGCTCGTTTCCGCCGCCCTTTACACCGCGGGCGCCACCCAGCGCCTGGGCCGCGTCGATGATGGCAGCGCCACCACCGACTACGACGAGGAAGAAATTGCCCGCAAGATGTCCATCGGCACCGGCATCGCCTTCGCCGAATGGGGCAAAACCAAGATCAACCTGCTCGATACTCCCGGCTTCAACATGTTCGTCAACGAAGCCAAGACCGTGCTGCCGGTGGTCGAGGCCGCTCTCGTCGTGGTCGACGGAGTGGCAGGAGTCGAAGTCGTCACCCAGCGTGTCTGGGGCTACGCGGAAGAAATCAACCTTCCGCGCGTGATCGTCGTCAGCCGCATGGATCGTGACCGCGCCGACTCCGAGCGTGTCCTCGAATCCCTGAGAGGCGCGTTCGGCCGCGCTGTCGTGCCTTTGCAGTTCCCAATCGGCAAAGAGAAAAGCTTTACCGGCGTCGTTGATCTGGTGCGGATGAAGGCTTACACCTACGAACTAGGCGGCAGCGGCAAAGGCAAAGAAGGCGACATTCCCGGCGACCTCGCCGCCGCGGCCCAGGAAGCCCACGAGAAGCTGGTCGAGTTGGTCGCCGAGGGCGACGACAAGTTGATGGAAGAATTCTTCGAGAAGGGAACCATCCCGGAAGAACATCTGATCCCCGCGCTGCACGACGCCATCCGCGAAGACAAAATCTTTCCCGTTCTTTTTACTTCTGGTCTCGGCAACGTCGGAGTCGACAAACTGATGGACTTTCTCGTCGACTACACCCCCGCTGGCACCGAGCACACGGCATTACACGGCATCGCCGGCGGCAACGGGCAGTCGCCCGAGCGCCACGTCGCCGACTCCGACGCGCTCTCTTTATTCGTCTTCAAAACGGTGTCCGATCCTTTTGCCGGCCGCATTTCCTACTTCAAGGTCTACAGCGGCGTTCTGAAGAATGACGCTACCGTGCAGAATTTCACGCACAACGTGCAGGAAAAACTCGCGCACATCTGGGTAATGCAGGGAAAGAACACCACCCCGGTGAACGAACTGCATGCCGGCGACATCGGCGCTGTGGCCAAGCTCCGCGACACGCTCACCGGCGACACGCTCGGCGACAAGAGCGCGCCCATCCAGTATCCGCGCGTGAGCCTCCCCGAACCAGCCATCACTTTTGCCATCGAACCCAAAAGCCGCGCCGACGAAGACAAGCTCGGCCCCGGCATCCACAAGCTCATGGAAGAAGACGCCATGCTGCGCTTCTTCCGCGATCCACAAACCAAGGAATTCCTCATCGCCGGCACCGGGCAGCAGCACATTGAAGTTGTGGTTTCGAAACTCAAAAGGCGTTATCACACCGAGGTCAATCTCAAAGCCCCCAAAGTTCCGTACCGCGAGACCATTCGCGGCAAAGCCGACGTACAAGGCCGTCATAAGAAACAAACCGGCGGCCACGGCCAGTATGGCGATTGCAAGATCAAGATGGAGCCCTTACCGCGCGGCGGCGAATTCGAATTCGTCAACGACATCTTTGGCGGCTCCATCCCCAGGAACTTCATTCCCGCGGTCGAGAAAGGCATTCGCGACGCCGCCGGCCGTGGCTACCTCGCCGGCTTTCCCGTCGTCGACTTCAGGGTCGTGCTCTACGACGGCTCCTATCACGACGTCGACTCGAACGATCTTTCGTTCCAGATGGCCGGCCGTATCGCTTTCAAAAAAGCGATGGAAGTCGCCAAACCCACCCTGCTCGAGCCTGTCATGGGAGTCGAGATCACGGTTCCCGACGAGTTCGCCGGCTCTATCATGGGCGACCTCAATAGCCGCCGTGGACGCATCCAGGGTATGGACAACAAGGCCGGTAACACCGTCATCAAAGCCGAAGTCCCCATGGCCGAAATGCTGACTTACGGCGCCGATCTCACCTCCATGACCCAGGGCCGCGGCAGCTTCAACATGGAAATGCACCACTACGACGTGGTCCCCTCACAATTGCAGGAGAAGATCATCGAAAAATCAAAGGCCGAACGCGGCGAAGTAAAAGAGGAGGAAGAATAAGTCGAGACGTCCTCATCCTGTTTCTCAAGGCGGTCAGAAAACTGGCCGCCTTCTTCATTTACAGTCCGCCCTTGCAGTCTTCGGGGCCATAGATCGTCTCTCACGCACCTTGTTCAATCCTGAACACCGCGAGTAAACTGGCGCGGCTTCTTCGTGTACCGCATTGCCAGAAGTGTGGAGGCTGTCGTGAAATTGTCCCGCGTCCTTTCCTTCGTCCTGCTCTTGTTCTTCGCAAGCGCCGCCTGGGCGCAAAAAGTCGATGTTGACTGGAATCGGAATACCGACTTCTCCAAATTCAAAACCTACGCGTGGATCGAATCGAAGCATCCCGGCAAGGGCCTGTGGAACCAGCGCATCATCGACGGAGTCGACGCGAAGCTGGCGAAAGCTGGGCTCAAAAAAGTAGACGCCAGCGCAAAACCAGACCTCGAAGTCGTCTACAACGCCGGCGTCAAGGAACATACCGTCGTCGAAGGCTACGATTATTACTACCATCCCTGGGGATGGTACGGACCCCGCCCGTGGTTCGGCCCGCGTCCGGTGTACACCGACAGCTATCAGGAAAAAGAGGCCACGCTGATCGTGGATCTCGTCGACAACTCCGATAAAGAGATGGTCTGGCGTGGCACCGCGCGCGACACTCTCGCCGACAGCTCCGAAAGAAACGTCAAGACGTTCAACAAAGCCATGGACAAGATGTTCAAGAACTTCCCGCCGAAGAAGAAGTGAAGAAAACATCAAGGCCTCGTTTTGCAGGCCCATTTAATATCTCGTCCTTCCGACGCCGGGTGCCCCACCCTTACGTCGCGCTCTTTGCGACGTAGGGTGGGAATTTTTCCTACTGCTTCCCGGCCTCCACTTTCCCGTTGTGCTGCAGCTTCGGCATGTCCGGGACCGCCAGCAGCGATTCGGTTGTTCGATCCAGCTCAAAGAAGGTTCTCTTCTTGGCGCAGCTCGAAGTGCCCAGCACCTCTTCTTCCTCGGGCGACAACGGTTGCGCCTCCAGCACAATCGCTCCCTGCACGCTAAATCCCATCACGCGAAAGTCAAAGGAGCAGTCGTGGCCGTAGTTCTTGGCTAGTGCGTGAGCGAGCTCTGGCTGCTGGAAGGTGGTGTAACGTGTGTCGTAAATCAGAACACTCCGCGTGACGCCCGGCTGCTCGTACTGCCACTCCGCGACTTCCGCCAACAAACGTCGACCGTCCGCCGACCAGTCCACCAGGCGCACCGAGTTCCCCGTTTCCACATCGACAGGCTCCTGCAGGAACCGTAATTTGGAATCTCCGTTGTCACCTATGACAAATATTCGCGAGTAGTTCACGCACATCGGCCCCCGGTAGCCGGCAGGTCGTTGCGGATACATCGCCGTCGCTTCCACCTCGACATAGGCGCGATGCTTCTGATCGGGAGAGATCAGCGGGTCGCTTTTCACCGTGCGTGAAACAAAGGGCGCCTTCTCTCCACAGGTGATGACCGTCGGGTCCGCTGCTTTGGGAACATTTTCGGGGGCTGGAGGCGGATTCCCCGTCTGCGCATACGCGGCGAAACTCATCAGCGCGAACATAAGCGCACGCAGAACGACTGAGGGAGGACCGGGCACGACAGGATTGTAGATCAGCGGGTGTGGGCCCGTCTGTGCATCGCGTGTGATTTTCGTGGAATCGTGGCTGCCCAGCCGCAGGGCCGAGAAACTTTCGTTGCGTCCTCGTCCCTTTCGCTTTACCATCGCCTTAACGTGGCCGCTCCCGATCACATTCCCAATCTGAATCGACGCCTCGTCTCCGCCGCTCCCGTTGGAGACGATTCCACCTTTGAACTCAAGCTGAGGCCTCAACGGCTTGTCGAGTTCATTGGCCAGGACAAGGTGAAGGAAAATCTGGCCGTCGCCATCGAGGCCGCCCGTTCTCGAGGCGAGGCCATGGACCACGTCCTGCTCTACGGCCCGCCCGGGCTTGGCAAGACAACGCTCGCGAACATTATCGCCAACGAGTTGGGCGTTGCCTTCCAACAGACCTCGGGACCGACGCTCCAAATCAAGGGCGAACTCACTGCCATCCTTACCAACCTGCAGGCTCGGCAGGTGCTTTTCATCGACGAAGTCCACCGCCTGCAACCGGCGTTCGAAGAAATTCTTTATTCGGCGCTTGAGGACTACAAACTCGACATCATCATCGGGCAAGGGCCTTCGGCTCGTACCCATGTCATCGAAGTGCAG
>Ga0307478_10001011_pt1 | contig 25990 bp, 24 predicted proteins | sample atmos_gasesECM4C_2_FD_203713 | JGI IMG/M metagenome (GOLD analysis project Ga0307478, IMG submission 203713) | Hardwood forest soil microbial communities from Morgan-Monroe State Forest, Indiana, United States - atmos_gasesECM4C_05 | ecosystem: Environmental > Terrestrial > Soil > Temperate...
ACAAACTTTATCTCGGCAACCTCGATGGCGAACGCGACTGGGGCTACGCTCCTGAATTCGTCGCAGGCATGTGGAGCATGTTGCAGCAGGAGCAGCCCGAGGATTTTCTGCTCGCCACCGGTGAAACTCACACCGTCCGCGAATTCGTCGAGCGCGCTTTTTCCGAAGTCGGCTTGGACTGGCGCCGCCACGTCGAAGTAGACCCACAGTATTACCGGCCCACGGAAATTGATCGCCTCGAAGGCGACTCCTCCAAAGCCCGCAAAAAACTCGGCTGGGTTCCCCGCACCAAATTCCGCGACCTGGTGAAAATCATGGTGGATGCGGACGTACAGCTCCTCGAAGACAAACTGACCGGCCAGATCGAACGCAAAATGGCCATGCGAGGCGGTGAATGAGAGCCCTCGACGCCACTTCTGCCGCGATGGGCGTCTTCTACGGTCGCCGCATTCTGGTCACCGGCGGTGCCGGATTCCTCGGCAGCGTGGTCGTTCGCAAGTTGCGCGAACGCGGCTGCCGCGAAATCATGGTCCCTCGCCGCGCGGCCTGCGACCTCAGCCGCTGGGGCGATATCGAGCAACTCTTCGATAAATTCCGCCCGCACTTGCTCGTACATCTCGCCGCCACCGTGGATAATCCCGCCGGCCATCGCGACGTCGCCGAAAGTTTCTACAACAACGTGATGATGTCCATGCAGCTGATGGAAGCGTCCAGCCGCCACGGCGTCGAGAAAATGATCTGCCTCGGCAGCGCCAGTTCTTATCCCACGAATGCGCCCGTGCCGCTTCGCGAGCAGGACTTATTCAAAGGCTTGCCCGACACCGCCCGCGCGGTGCACGGCATCGCCAAACGCTTGCCTTTCATCCAGGCGCAAGCCTATCGCCAGCAATACGGTTTTCATTGCGTCTTTTTGATCCCCACAAATTTCTATGGCCCCGGCGATAATTTCGATCCCAAAACCGCGTACGTGATTCCTTCCATGATTCGCAAATTCGTGGACGCCGTAGACATCGGCGCCTCCGAAATCGTCATCGGCGGCACCGGATGCGCCACACGCGATTTCCTCCATGTCGAAGACTGCGCCGAAGGCATTCTCCTCGCGCTCGAGCACTACTCCGGCGGCGACGCCATCAATCTCGGCAGCGGCGCCGAAGTGCCTATCCATGAGCTCGCGCGCCGCATAGCGCGCATCACCGGCTACACCGGGCGCATCCAGTGGGATCCCAATTATCCGGAAGGCACCATGCGCCGCGTGCTGGACGTAACCCGCGCGCAAAAAGAATTCGGCTTCCGCGCGCGTCGCAGCCTGGCCGACGGCTTGCTCGAAACCATCGAGTGGTACCGCTCCACACTCGTGCCCGACGCGATCGAACCCGAAAAAAACGCCATGGCGCAAAGCCTGTAACCACGGAAGGAAAGAATCGTGATCCAAGGACTCGCAGAACCCTCAGTGACGGTGCTTTCCATCAAACGCCATCCCGAAGTCAAAGCGTGCACCGCCTGCCGCTCTTGCGGCAGCGCCCGCATCGAAAGCGTTCTCGACCTCGGCAATCCCTACGTCTCCAATTTTGCCGACGCTCCCGATAGCGCTCGCTGGCCGCGCGTCCCACTCGATCTCCTCCTCTGCCGCGACTGCAGCCTCGCGCAATTACGCCACACCACGCCGGCCGAATGGCTCTATCGCCACTACTGGTACAAATCCGGTATCAGCGCCACCATGCGTGCCGCGCTTGCAGACATCTCTGAAAAAGCTGCGCACTTCGCAGGACTTGGCAACGGCGATAGCGTCCTCGATATCGGCTGTAACGACGGCACTCTCCTGCGCTCCTATGGCGTGGAAGGAATCCGCCGCGTCGGATTCGAACCCGCGGAAAATCTCGCCTGCGAAGCCGCCGTGGGAACCGACCGCATCGTTCCGGATTTCTTCACCGCCCGCCTCGTCGCCGGTGAAGAATTTCGCGTCATCACTTCCATAGCCATGTTTTACGACCTCGAAGATCCCAATCAATTCGTCGGCGATGTCGCCAGCCTTTTAATGGAAGACGGCGCGTGGATCATCGAGATGCATTACCTGCCGATGGTCCTCGAACGCAACGCCTTCGACGCCATCTGCCACGAGCATCTGGAATATTACTCGCTCGCTTCGCTCGAACCGCTGCTCGAGCGCCACGGCCTCGCCGTTGCCGACGTCGAAACCAACGAAGTAAATGGCGGAAGCTTTCGCGTCTACGTCGTCCACCGTAATTCCCCGGCGCTCTCGATTCCCGCCCGCCGCGAACGTGTCGCCGCCATGCGCGCGCGCGAAAATGCCGCGCGCTTGTCCCTGCTGGCTCCCTATGAAGAATTCCGCACACGCGTGCAACGCATAGGCGCAAAACTGCGGGATTGGCTACGCACCGAACGCGAGCAAGGCCGGGAAATTTCCGTCTATGGCGCTTCCACCAAAGGCAACACTCTGCTGCAAGTCTTTAGTCTCGACAACACGTTGATTCGCTCCGCGGCCGAGCGCAATCCCGAAAAATGGGGCAAATTCACAGTGGGCACCTGGATTCCTATCGTTTCCGAAGCCGAAGCCCGCGCCCACGCCGACGATTTTCTCGTCTTGCCGTGGCACTTCACGCCTGAAATCCAGGTCCGCGAACGCGAGTTCCTCGCGCGCGGCGGCAAATTAATTGCCCCGCTCCCCACTCCGCGCGTCATCACCGCCGAGGGCTGGCACCGCCTGGCCTAAGCAAGATCGCGGCGCCAGTCTTGCGAGATCACGCTTCAGGTCATTCGATGTGAAAGTCCGCTACAATCAACCGCGTATCCACGGTCACGTGCGGCGAGATCGCGTGAAAGCCCCACATATGCACCCAAGCGTTCCCGGTGCGTATCGTGAGAAATGATTTCATCACTCCCGGAGGGAAAAAGGTGAGGAACACCACGATCACCGATAGCACCGCGTGCGCGAGCGTGTCGTATCGCGTCCACGATTCGAATACATGCAAGGCCGGATAGCTCGCCGCTCCCAGCAGGAACGCCGTCACCGGCGCCGTCAGCTTCGCGTAGCGTGGCTGCAGGATCGCGTAGATAAAAATCATCACCGGCAAATCGGTGCCGAAAAGATGAATGATAAACGATAGCAGCCCGCCCACGATCTGTTGATGGCGTGTCAGCCGTGAAAAATTCCCGTCGAACGCAAAATCTATGAAGCATCCGATTCCCATCACCGCGAAAATCACGATCGTGTCGTTTTTCCAATTCGCCGACCGCAAATTCAATTGCTCGTGCGAATACCCGCGCAGCCGGAACACCACATACGGAATCAGCGCGAAAAATATTCCGTTGTAAGCCGCGAACGCATAAACCTCTTCCGGCGATTGCATGCGCGTCGCGCCTACCAGTGAGCCATTCAGATGCAGCGCAATCCCTGCTCCCAAAAAGTGCAGGCCGATAAATCTTCCAGCCACTAAAACCACTGCGCCGTAAATCCACAAAAACAATGTCTCGCGCAGCGCCACGCCCCGCTGCGGCGCGCGCTCGGACAAATCCGGCATCGGTCGCCGCCGCATAATCAGCGCCACCAGGCCAATCTCCAGCACCAGAACCGCCAACGCAATCGAACTGAAGATAACCATTCCCTTCGGATCGCCCGGGTGCGGCCCAATCGGTAGTGGCATCACGCCATGGCAAAGCTCCACAGCCGCCACGCTGATCAAAATCCAAAGAGTCAGCGCGACCTGAAAACTCCGCTGCCTCACCAAGTAGGCGAGTTTTGAACCAAGATTGCCCATGCGCCATGCTCGCGCACCATCTGCATCTCGACAACCAGAATCGCCCCAGCGTCCGCCGGACTCCGCCCCGGTCGAATCATCTCGGACCTATATCGAGTGCGGCCGCGTGCCGCCGCTTTCGCCCAGCGGGGCATGCCTCGCGCATCGCACCACGGTGACTCGTGAACGCCACAGCGCCGCTGCAGTCTCAGATTTGTGTAGCAGCCGCTGTGTCCCGCGTTTTTCGGGACACAGCGGGCACGACTAATCACGCACGAAATTTCGCCAAAGCCAAGCAGTGGCTCACCCTCCATTCGCGCGATTGACCGAGCACAAACTGACCAGGATCCGTTCAGCCTGATACACTGTCCCGATGAGACCAGTTTCTGTCCTACTATTTCTTGCCTTAGCAGTTCAGCCATTATTCTTTCAAGATAACGTCACCAAACAATCTGTCGCCACGGTCCCCAATCTTCCGGATGTGAATCCCCAACTGTTGCAACTCGCGATCCAGGACCAGTCGGACCGCGGCAACGATCTGTTCTCGGGCAAGCAGTTGAAGACGCCGCCAAACCTGAACGTCCCGAAGCGCGATGCCGAACGGCAGGCCGAGGTGCGAGCGCTCCTTGCCGGGGGCAAGGTCAATACAGGCCGAGACTACTATTTCGCAGCACTGATTTTTCAGCACTCCGAGACGTCCGAAAATCTGCTGCTAGCCCATATCCTAGCCATAACCTCAGTAGCGAAGGGGGACAAGAGCGGTGGGTGGCTCTCGGCCGCGACGCTTGACCGTTATCTATGGTCGGTCAAACATCCGCAAGTGTTTGGGACCCAACACCAGACCGGCGCAGACAATAAAGAAACGATGGAGCCTTACGACCGAATCGCGATTTCCGACAAAATTCGCGCCGTTTGGGGAGTGAACTCACTGGCGGAGCAGGAGAAAGATCTGCATGATTCCCAGTAGAGCGACACCTCGGCCCCATCGACCGAAGTTCCGCGACCGTAATCGGAAACTGACCCGCTACCTGCGATTCGGGTCGCCTTTGTGCAAATTCTGATTCTTGCTATAGTCAGTTTTCGTCTTGCACGCTGTCTTTCGGCCGCTCCTGAGGGCGGCCGCCAAAACTCTTCACCCCAACGAGAGGTCACAAGTGCCCGCAGAACGCTCCCCGGAATTCTTCGCGTCGAAAGACATCAAGATCGGCATTATCGGCTGCGGTTACGTCGGCCTGCCGCTCGCATTGCGTTTCGCTGACGTCGGCCAGCGCGTCACCGGCTTCGACCTCGATCCTGAAAAGGTCAAAAAACTCAACGCCGGCCAGTCTTACATCCAGCACATCGCCGCAGAAAAAATCCAGCGCCACGTGCAGGCCAAGCGCTTCGATGCCACCAGCGACTTCACACGCCTCCGCGAAATGGACGCCGTTCTGATCTGCGTCCCCACGCCTCTCGACGAGCGCCGCGAACCCGATTTGAGCTACGTTGAAAACACCGCCAGAGCGATCGCCCCGAATTTGCAGCGCAATCAGTTGATCGTTCTAGAAAGCACCACGTATCCGGGCACCACCGAAGAACTGGTTCTGCCGATTCTTGAAAAGGATGGCTTGCGCTGTCCTCTGGTGAAAGGCACGGCCGCGGAAAACACTGCAACGGACTTCTATCTCGCGTTTTCGCCCGAACGCGAAGATCCCGGCAATAAACAATACGGCCTCGCGCAAATTCCAAAAGTGGTCGGCGGTATCAATCCTCCCAGCGGACGCGCCGCCGCCAATCTCTACGCGCAAATCGTCTCGAAAGTAGTTCCGGTCAGCTCCACGCGTGCGGCCGAAATGGTCAAGCTTCTCGAAAATATTTTTCGCTGCGTCAACATCGCGCTCGTGAACGAGCTGAAACAGCTTTCCCTGCGCATGGATCTGGACATTTGGGAAGTAATTGACAGTGCAGCCACCAAGCCCTTCGGCTTCATGCCGTTTTATCCGGGTCCCGGCCTCGGCGGACATTGCATTCCCGTGGATCCTTACTATCTCTCATGGAAAGCTCGCGAATACGATTTCGCCACCCGCTTCATCGAACTTGCCGGCGAAATCAATACCGCCATGCCCTACAACGTGGTCGAAGCCCTCATTACCGCGCTGAACGATCACGAGAAAAGCGTGAAAGGCTCAAAAATCTTGCTTCTGGGCGTGGCGTATAAAAAAGACGTAGACGACCTGCGCGAATCGCCTTCTCTGAAGCTGCTCGAGCTTCTCACCGCTCGCGGCGCAATCCTCGATTACAACGATCCCTACTTCCCTCGCCTCCACAAAATGCGCCACTACGATTTCTCGAATATGAGATCAGTCGAACTGACACCCGAACACCTGGCGAGTTACGACTGCGTGCTGATCGCCACCGACCACTCCAGCTACGATTACGATGCGATCGTCCGCCACTCCAAACTCGTCGTGGATACGCGCAACGCCACCCGCAACGTTAAGCAGCCACTGGGAAAAGTCGTTCACTGCTAGCACTCCCGCGGCAAGTGAACGTCGCGATTGTGCCCCCGCCGGCCATCTGCACTTTCACCTGTACTTACGGCCAGCGAACCCCGTTCGCCTGTGCCAGTAACTGAAAATCGCCAATAGGAAGATAGTTCCATTGCCCAGTACGAACCAGCCAGCTATGTTAGCCGCATGGGCGCACCCACAGCTCCAAAGAAAGAAGCGCAAAAGCTCATTACCGATCCCGGTCGCCGCCGCAGTATGCGCGTGCTCCTGAGCGTCCCGATCAGCGTGAAAGGCAAAACCGCCACGAATCAGGATTTTGACGAAGAAACGCGGACGCTGGTGGTCAACGCACACGGTGCGCTGATTGCCCTGGCAGCTCGCGTCGCTGCGGCCCAGGAAGTAACCATCTCGAATAAGGCCACACAGACTACGCGGCAATGCCGCATCGTCTACGTTGGCACCGAACAGGCCGGCAGAGCCCAAATGGGCATCGAGTTCGTAAAGCCCTCGCCCAGCTTCTGGCAAATTGACTTTCCGCCCGACGACTGGGTCGTCCCGGAAGACTGAGCCGCAACCTTCATTTCGGCGGCGCCGTCAGCTCTCCCCGAAAATTCCCATAAGGCATCTGCGCCACGACCAACACCGGCGTCCGCGCGACATCACGCGCCAGCCACACCGAAAAATTCGTCTGCGGCACTTCCTTGCCATGCATGAAAAGATGGATCGCGATCTGCGTGGCTTGATAATTCCCCATCGTAATCGCCACCGTTTCCTGCGGGACCTCCAAATGCGCGCGCATCTCGTACAAATCGCTCCCGTCGTAAAGCGGCACGCGCAATTCCGGCGTGCGTTTCCAATCCGCGGCCCGCAGCGCATAAAACGCGCCCAGCGGATCCCGCGTCCCCGGCTGGACGATCACCGGCGCCACATTCCCACGCCGCGGTTGTCCTATAGCGATCAGGTGCAGCACCTCGTCCTGTTTCTTCCCCATTTCATCCAAGTACATCTCATATTGACGGCTGTCGAGATTAACAACGTCGCTATACGAATCGAACTGGTCGTCCACTTCAAAAAGATTGCGCAATGGCGGCTGAGAGTGCACCGAAGCGCGAAAGTGCCACGTCTGCCACCCAAACAGATCGCGCCGCTCCACCACGGCAGTCTGCACCGATGCCGCATTCGAAAACGGCGCCCACTCCAACCGATAATTTAATATTTCGCCTGCTCGAAACGGCATCGCCGCCTCGGTTGTCGCACCCTTCGCATCAGTGTCAGAGTCGGGAACGGAAAACGCAGCAGGACTGCCGCGCGGAATTCCATCGGCCATCAAAATCAATAAGCTCGCAAATGACAACCACACAACTCGCCGCCGTGATTCGATTGCAAAACTCTCAGCCACAAGAAGCCTTTGTAGCGGCGGACTTCAGTCCGCCGTGCTGCGCGCAGTTCACATGCATGGCTAAGGAATCCTCGCGTTGCAGTCCAGCTGTGCCGGCAATTCCATTAAATTGTCCAACATCAAATCCGGCGGATGCGCCCGCAAACCCGCCAGTCCAAACCCATAACTCACTCCGCAAGCAAGTATCCCCGAATTGCGCGCCGTCTTGATATCCACGTCCGAATCTCCGATCATCAACGCCTCACTCGGCGAAGCCTGCAGATCGCGCAACAATACTTCCACTCCCATCGGATCCGGTTTCTTCCTCTCGAAACTATTCCCGCCATACACAAATCGAAAAAATTGCGATAGTCCGAGCCCATCCAGAATTGCCTGGCTGAAAACGACCGGCTTGTTCGTAAGCACCGCCATCGCCCGCGCCGGACGCCCCGCCGGCTTGCCCGAATCTCCGGCCAAGTCCGCCAGCGCTTCTCGCACGCCGGGATACGCCACAGTGTTGTCCAGCATGTGCGTTCGGTAGTACTTCAGAAAATAATCGAGCCCCTGTTCGACCTCCGCGTCCGTAACGCCTTCCCCCAACGCCCTTCGCACCAGCATCGCCGCGCCATCCCCGATAAAACTGAAAATCGTCTCGTGAACGTGCGTCTCTCTCCCCATGTGCTCGAGCATCGCATTCACGGAATGCGCCAAGTCCAGCTTCGAATCAATCAAAGTGCCGTCCAGATCAAAGATCAAAACGCGCACGCCGGCAAACCGCTTGTGATTTGTGGACATCCCAGCAGGAACCCTCGCGAAATCTCGCAACATCCCGCAGCAACAAACGATCAACCCATTTTATGCGGCGCCTCCAACAATGTCACCCACAGCCGGCAAGCTCAGAAACGCCAATCCCCCTCCCTTTAACACTCAGCCGACCCGCAAAAATACATGTTGCAATAGCAACACCTCTTATGTTGCAATAACAACATAAGAGGTCACCACCATGACTGACGTTCTCGAAGCCATCTATCAAAGAAGAGCCGTAAAGGTTTTTGAACCGATCCCCATCCCGCCCGAAACCCGCGACCGGGTCCTGCACGCCGCACGCCTCGCCCCTTCCAGCTTCAACATCCAGCCTTACCGCTTCTACTGGCTGGGCACTCCCGAAATTCGCTCCACCGCAGCGCAACTCTGCCTCGGCCAAAGCCCCGCCGCCACGGCCTCCGCCCTCATCGTTGCCGTCGCGGACATCGGCTCTTGGAAATCCACCTCGGCCGGCGAACTGGCCTGGATGCGCACGGCCGGCTTCAGCGAAAAAAAGATTGCCGAATACGAACGCCGCGCCAAATTCGGCAAATGGTTTTTCATCCAGGGCTGGTTCGGCATTTTTGGCGTGATCAAATGGATCATCCTCCGCCTGATGCACTTCTGGAAAACCGGCGGCACGCTCCCTGTCGGGCGTCAGGGCATGTTCAAATGGGCCACCAAAAGCGCCGCGCTCGCCTGCCAGAATTTAATGATCGCCGCCGAAGCCCTCGGCCTCAACACCTGCCCCATGGAAGGATTCGACAGCCGCCGCCTCGCCAAATTGCTGAAGCTTTCGCGCAAAGATCATGAGATCGTAATGGTCATCGCCATCGGGAAAAAATCCGCCGCCTACGAGGACCGCCCCCAGTGGCGCCGGCCGCTTGAACAAACCGTGCGCGTCCTATGATCGCCATTGACAGAGAGCTAATCCCGCCGGAAATTCTCAAAGATTCGCTCCTGGTGCATCTCGCCTCCGCCTATTTTTCGGTTAGCAAGCAGCTCGAGCAGAAAACGCGGTGTTCAGAGACCCGCGGCTTCATCATGTCCACGCTGCGCGGAGGCGTCGCGCTCAATCCAAATCAAATCGCCAAACTCCTCGGCTTCGACCGCACCGTTGTCCATCGCGCCATCAAAACCATGATTCGCGAAGGCCTGCTTACTCAAAAAAAAGCCGCGACCGGCAGAGCGCTCCCGGTTCGGCTCAGCGACAAGGGCAACAAGTACCGCGACAACCTCGTCAAACAACGCCGCGACGCCGAAGAAAAACTCCGCAAGACGCTGAAGCCAGAGGAAATCGCTACGCTGATCCGCTTACTAAACCAAATCGCCGAATTCAAATTTTAAATAATCGCGCCCAACGAGAGGCTCCGCCTTCCGGCTCTTGTCGTCCCGGTCTTTTTATGTCGTACAATCCAAACGAAGTGCGCGTCCGAGCGGACGGTCAAGAACTCATCTCACTTCCTGCTGAATCGAAAGAGGCCGCCATGAGCGATGGAGAGGAAAAAGAAGGATTAACGCGACGAGGATTCCTGGGAGTTGGTTCAGCAGCCCTGGCAGCGGCCAGCCTTCTCTCCGCCGAAGAATTAGCCGCGCAAGAACAGTCCACCGCAAAAGCCGGGACGGATCGCAGCGCGAGCGACCCCGGCCCCACCAATTCCGTCCTCGACGCGGCCAACCCTGATTCGAACCATCCGCTGCCCACCGACGCCGGCGCCGTGCAAACTTTCAAATATCCATTTTCCTTCGCGCACAAGCGCCAACACGAAGGCGGATGGTCCCGCGAAGTCACGCAGCGCGAACTCGCCATCGCCACCACGCTGGCCGGTGTGGACATGCGCCTCACCACCGGCGGCATCCGCGAACTTCACTGGCACAGCGCCGCAGAGTGGGCCTTCATGCTCTATGGCAGCGCGCGAATCACCTGCATTGATTCCGAAGGCAAGAGTTTCGTAACCGACGTCAAGGAAGGTGACCTCTGGTTCTTCCCCACCGGCATTCCCCACTCGATCCAGGGACTCGCGCCCGACGGCTGCGAATTCCTGCTGGTCTTCGACGACGGTAACTTTTCCGAATACGCCACCGTCCTGCTCTCGGACTTTATGGCGCACACTCCTCCCGAAGTCGTCGCGAAAAATTTCGGCGTCAATCAACAAGCCCTCTCCGCCATGCCCAAGAAAGAACTCTTCATCTTTCAAGCCGAACTCCCCGGCTCTCTCGCCGACGACCGCCGCATCGCCGCCGGCGCGCTCGGCTCTTCACCAATTGATTTTGCTTTCCGCACGATGCAGATGCCTCCCACCAAATCCAATAAGAGCGGCGAAGTCCGCATCATTGATTCCAACAATTTTAAAATTTCCCAAGCCATCTCCGCCGCCATCGTCACCGTAAAGCCCGGTGGCCTCCGCGAACTTCACTGGCATCCCAACGCCGACGAGTGGCAATTTTATTTCGGCGGCAAAGCCCGCATGACCGTTTTCGCCACCGGCGGTCGCGCCCGCACCATGGATTTCGAAACCGGCGACGTCGGCTACATCCAAAAAACTCTTCCGCATTACATCGAAAACACCGGCACTACCGACCTGAAGTTCCTCGAAATGTTCAAGAGCCCCTACTACCAGGATCTAGCCCTCTCCGAATGGCTAGTGCACACTCCCCCAGAACTAGTAGCCGCCCACCTGCATTTGGACAAAGCCACCCTCGACGCGCTGCCAAAAGAAAAGCCGCTAATCATGCCCGAATAGCATTTCGCGCAAAGAGTCTTTCTTCGACGCGCAGTTTCTTAGTCCGTCATCCTGAGCGAAGCGAAGCCCGCCCGCCGAAGGCAGGAATCGCTCTTCGGTTGTCTCTTCGGCTGTCTCTTCGCTTTCGTCATCGAACTCTACAGCAATTTCCGGTACTCACCGTTCCAGTACCCACAGTGGAATATTTTGCCCGTACCTCCGCAGAAAATGCCGGTCATTTTCTCGTTGAGAGATAAGCACGTAGACCGCCAGCCACCCTCCAACAGACTGAATTAACTGGGGTAATTCCTCCGCTACGCCAACGGCAATTGAAATGCCGCACTCACCCAAACGCTATTCGGCCACGCACCAAAATCCAGCCCCAACTCATAACTTGAGGTGACGCATGTACCGAACGAGCGCTGTCTTAAGCACAGTGATCATAACTGTCGCCTTCGGAGCCGCTTCTCCGGCCGCAAGTTTAAATTCAAAAGATGCCGGAGCCTCTCCGACGCCGCAGTTCACGACGCAAAGCCGGCCCCAAATCCAGTCGCGAATTCAATCGGATGATAAGACCGAAGCAAAAACCTTCAGCGGAACCATCTGGATGAATGGCGATCGCTTCGTCCTCAGAGACGAGCACGAAAGACGCTGGTATCGCCTGGATGCTGACCAAAAACTAATCGCCAAATTCGAAGGCAAGCAAGTGAAAGTCACCGGCACCCTCGACCCCGCCAACAGCGAGATCCACGTTCAACGGATCGAAGAAGGATAAGCGCGAACGTAGCGGCAATAAATCACCTGCGCGTAGCGATCCGCCAATAGGCGTGCGCCTTTACCCGGACTGATTTTCCCTGCCGGAGCATGCTTCAATCTTGGAGGTGGTGAACCATGAGAGCACCAAGGAAGTGCGGCCTCATCTTGACGTCGCTCGTCTCCCTCGTTCTCTTGCTTGGGGGATGCGGGCACAACGCACAGGCTAGCGGCGGTCCTGACAACGCCGATTCCACGCCGGGCCTGCTCGCGAGAATATTCGAAACAACCAAGCCGGTATCTGTTCCGGAGGGCACTGAACTGAATGTGGTGCTCGACCAAAGCATTTCCACGGCCGCGAACCGCTCCGGCGATTCGTTTCAGGCGTCTCTCGCCTCACCCGTGATAGTTGATGACAAGACTGTGATCCCGCAGGATGCTTTGGTGAAGGGCCATATCGTTGACGCGCGGCCGTCAGGCCATCTGAGGGGCGTCCCGCGTCTGGAACTCACGCTCGACTCGGTCGAAGTAAACGGAGAGCCCTACGAAATCGCCACGGGTGATTTCGGCAGGAGAGGAAAGAATCATAACAAGCGTAACGGCATTTTGATCGGCGGCGGCGCGGGCCTTGGCGCCGTAATCGGCGGAGTTGCCGGAGGCGGCGTCGGCGCCCTGATTGGAAGCTCGGTGGGCGCCGGTGCCGGAACGGCAGGCGCCGCGTTCACGGGCAAGAAGGACATCCGCCTCCCGGCCGAAACCACGCTGTCATTCCGTCTCTCTCGCCCCGTGACCATCCCGGTGAAGAGTTAAGGTTGTAATAGGCGCCTGTGGGGCGACCGATCAACGATCGCCCCCCAAGCCCACTACGAACAATTTTGAAAATCGATTTCCTGCGGCGTCACCTTCGCTCCAGGGGTCGCCTTCAACGGATTTCCGTTCGCGTCCAAGTTCGTGGTTCTTGACGGCGGCGCGCAATCCGTCGTGCCGCCGTCCAATGGCACAAAAGCGCTCGCGCCCACCGAATACAGCACATCGCCCGAAGGCGGGGCAGAGTAAGTGATTTTTCCGGAGGAGAAGAATCCCACGCTGGGGTTGCTTGCCGGTTCAATCAGCGCGTATTGAGCGCAATTGGTGTTCAGCGGTGCGCTTGCCGGGCAGTCCGCATTCGAATCCACGGAAATATTCGAGACCGAGCTGCCCTCCGCAGGGATCGTCACCGCAAGGGGCGCTCCACTTGGCAATGAAATTGTCTGCAAGGCGGAAACGGCAGCATCAATGGATGCCGAGGCAGATCCCTTTGTCGCCGTCACAAATCCTTGCAGCGTCGCCGCTCCGGGTGTCGCTCCCGTCTCTGGGGTTAGTGGAATTGTTCCCAGGTTGCTGCCACCGGGCACACCAACTGCCACCGTCGCGTTGTATGCCAATCCAGCACCATTGATCGCAACCGCCACGACGTCGAATGTCGCCCCTGCCGGTAGTGGGCAGAAGTTGAAGTTGCCCCCGGAGTCCGCAGCCGTCTGCATGAAGATAACATCAGTCTGTGAATCCCCCAGCTGCTCGAGCGCGACGAGCACGGTACCCCCGGCGACTGGCAGCATCGTTCCTGCGTCGACAACTTGCCCACTGATGCCGGTACTGTTTGTACTCACTTGTCCGGCGGTCAGCACCGGCTTCAACCTGAATGTGCCGTTGCCTTCCCGGATGATTGACGCGCATGCATTGAAATCAATGTTGAGATCAACGTCCTGCCCAGACTCAACGGTTATTGGCCCGCCTTCAATTTGTCCCGGTGGGATTTTTAAGCCTGTGTTCGCCTGGCTCGAAAGTTGAAGTTCGTGGACGCTGCCGTCTTGCAAGATTGCGCAATTGAAGCCCTCATTGACGCAGGAATTGGTTGCCGGTAATGGTCCGCTGTTTCCGTCGTTGGGAACCAGGAGTAAACGGATTTGCTGATAGCTGCCCGCGGGGAGAGCGGTATTTGATCCCAACATCGTCAGTAAGCAAGCGTTGGGTCCCGCCGCGAAAAGGTCAATCTGCATCGGGTGATCGTTTAGTTGCGGTGCCAGCTCCTGCCAGCCCGGGGTGCTGTCATCCGCGGAAGAGCTTGTATGCGCTTGCACCGATCGAATTGTCACATAGACGTGCTGGAAGTCGCCGTTAGGATATTTGCAGCTGGGTGGGTCGGTGATGCTTACATTGATGCTGCCCGTTCCGCTCATTGGTGTGCTCGAACCCGAACCCGTGCAGCTCACAAGTACCGCGGCAAACACTACCAGTGCCGTGAGGCTCCCGATCCATAGCAAAGTGGGCAAAGCCTTTGACTTGTTCTGCAACAAACTAATCACGGTGGTCTCCATCGGAAAGCTATAGAGCGCCTTAACGCGCCCAGGCGGGGAGAGGGGCGTACCGATCGCGATTCTAGTGCGCTCAATCGGCAGCGTCAAGCGAAGCAGCCGGCGTGAACCGGCGCAACCCACCGGCGTCGGATTGTCCTGAGAACTCGGCCGATGGCCCATCCTTTCACAGGCCGCCGCCCGTCGCAAACCGCGAATCTCCCCTTTGCGCAAGGCATGGTTTGCCAGGGCGCGAATCACCAGTCACAAATCACGAATCACGGCCTCCTCTGCTACAATGTGCGTTTCTCGATCTGCTCAAACTGCCGCCCGAGGCCCACATGGCTGAAATTCAACCTTTTCGAGCCTTCCGTTACGACACGAACCGTGTTCCACTGGATCAAGCCCTCACGCAGCCCTACGACAAAATCACCCCGGCGATGCAGGAGAAGTACTACGCCGCAAGCCCCTACAACCTGATCGCCATCGAAAAAGGCCGCGCCGCGGCCACGGATACGCCCGAAAACAACGTCTACACGCACGCCGGGAAAAAAATCAAGGAGTGGATCGCCGAGAAAGTCCTGGTGCAGGACGCCGCCCCGGCCATTTACGTCTATTCGCAGGAATATCTAGTCCCCGGAACCCACACGCGCAAGACGCGCATCGGCTTCATCGCGCTGGGCCGCGTCGAAGACTACGACGCGCACGTCGTCTTCCGCCACGAACGCACGCTGTCCGCGCCCAAAGCTGACCGCATCGAACTTCTACGCCACACTCATGCGCAAACCGGACAACTGTTCATGTTGTACGATGATGCGCAGCGCCGCATCGACAATTTGCTCGAAGAAATCGCGAAACAGCCCGCCCTCAACGAAATGCACGACGAATACGGCGTCACACACCGGCTGTGGCCCGTCACGGACATCGCCAACATTCGCAGAATTCAAAACGCCATGGCCGACAAAAAACTGATCATCGCCGACGGCCACCACCGCTACGAAACCGCTCTCAACTTTCGCAACGAATCGCGCGTCCGCGAAGGCGTCAACGACCCTTACGCCGCGCCCGAATTCGCCATGATGACCTTCATCAACACGCACTCCAAGGGCCTCACGATCCTGCCCACGCATCGCCTGATCCGCAACGTCCCCGATTTCGATTTCGACAAATTCCGCCAGAACGTCGCGCAAGCCTTCGACTGGTATTCCTACCCGTTTCAAAATCCCGAAGAGCGCGCCACCGCTTTCGCCGAATTTCGCAAAGACCTGGACAAAGTGAATCACGGCCGGCGCGCGATCGGAATCTATCCCGGGGGCGGGGCTTTCTATCTATTTCTGCTGCGGCGCGATGCGGACCTGGAGACCATGTTGCCGGATGTCTCGGAGGCGCAGCGCGGCCTGGACATCGTGCTGTTGCACCGGCTGATCATCGAACGCGGATTGGGAATCGGCGCCGAGGCTGTAGCAGCGGAGAAAAATGTCGGCTACGAGCGGGAAATGGACGCCGCTCTCACGGCCGTGGATCGTGGCGATGCGCAGCTCGCATGCCTGCTGAATCCCGTCCGCGTGCAACAAGTTGCTGATATCGCGCTCGGCGGCGACGTGCTTCCGCAAAAATCCACGGACTTCTACCCCAAACTAATGAGCGGCATCGCGATTTATCAGCTGGAAGGACGCGTCGAAGGTCAAGCCGGCGCGCGCAGCGGCAACTGAGACCGGCAAGCAAGGGATTGAACCGAAGCTGTAGGCGCGGCGAGCGTGCAGGGCGAGTGCTAGTCCCGCCCCACACTCTCGACCGAAGAACGGAGAGGCGCTCCCAGAATTAAGACGCGCTCTTCGCGAAGCTCTGGATGGCCGCCGTCTCGCTGTCGTAGGTATCGAACACGGTCATCAACTTCGTGACTTGCAGCACTTCCTTGAATTTCGAACCGAGGTTGGCGAGCTTCAGGACGGCGCCTTGCGACCGCGCGCTGTGGAAGGTGGCCACCAAAGTGCCAAGCCCCGCGCTGTCGATGTATCCCACCTGCGCGAGATTCAGCACGATCTTCTTCTTGCCCGCCGCCAGCAGGCTCTTCACTTTCTCGCGGAACGCGTTGCTCTCTTCGCCCAGCACGATGCGCCCTTCGATCTCGAGCACGGTCACGCCATTCACTTCGTTCTCAACCATTCTCAGTGCCACGTTCGCGCCTCCTGGAAAATTCGAAACGGTGTTTGGAATTAGTGTAGATGAGAAGCCGCTGCCTTGGGGGCGGCCAGCTTTCTCGTCAGTAAAAATCCGAGCAGGACATGTAATACCCGCAAGACGTGCAGATCATCTTGCACTTTCGCGGCTCCAGTCGAGCCGAACATCTCGGGCAATACTGTGATGCCTGTGCCGGCTCCGGCTGAACCGCGCGACCGATCGGGTTCGACTCCGCTCTTTGCACCGCCCGTAAAGCGGCTTCCGGCTGTCCCATTTCTAGTAGTCCTTCGGACGGACGTTTATAGCACATCCGGGGGATAGGGAAAAGCAAAGGTGAGATTTGCCATTGGCTTGGAGCGATGCAGCATCAAGCGCCGGAAACGCACAATTCGCCATGGTGGTTAGACACCGAGACGCCACGAATGGTTCGCGACCCGGCGGCATGCGGCTTCCCCCCTGCGCCTGTACCGCTCATTGTAAACGGTATAAAGTGGCAGCAACCGCGGGGCAGTTCGGGGCGTCTGATGAGTGTAGGGCGAAGAGGAAGCCATGAGACCTAAATGGCTGTTCGGGTTGGCCGCAGTGGCGATGCTCGCGATTCCTGCGGCGGTGCAGGCGCAGCGGGGAGGCGGGGGTGGCGTTCGTGGTGGCGGCCCCTCCGGCGGTACGTCGTTCACCGGTGGTTCGTCCCGTTCTGTCGCTGTCCGTACAATTCCCACCGTCGCGATGTCAAATGGCTCGTCCGTCGCTCAGCCGCGCACCAACCCATTCACTGTGTATGGCGTGGCTGCGCCGAGTCGGCTGGCGGGAAGCACATCTTTGGGCATCAGAGCTCCGCACGTCGGACCCATCCGCGTCGGGAATGGCGGTAACCGCAACCATCAGCCGCGTAACCCGCGAGGCGGGCCCCCGCAGTTCGTTTTTCTCACCGGCGGGGGCTATTACTATGCGGGGCCGGTCGCAGACGACGATTCCGGCGGACAAACCCAGGACGCGACCGATCAGCGCGACGTGGTGGCGGGACAGCAAGACGAGGGTCAACCGCCGGACGACCAGCAGCCACCCGACGATCAGCAGCGCGATTTTCACACTGACGCCATGAACGCGCCGGCGACTGCGCCAGAACAGCAAGAAGCCCCGCCCTTGCCGGATGTGGGCTCGTTCACACTTGTGATGCGCGATGGAACACAGGTCGACGCGCTTGCGTTCACCCGCGCGCAGGATAAAATCATCTACATCACGCCAGATGGCGGCCGTCGTACGGTGGCCGTGAGCGAAATAGACAGCGATTCGACCGCACGCGTGAACGAAGAGCGCGGAACGCCGTTGCAATCACCGCTGTAATCAGCCGCTCTCAATTAACTCAATTGGTAGCTGGACCGGGCTCAAGAGTTAAAACTTCCGGGGCTTTGCAGTTTTTTGACACGGCTGAAGCCGTGCCTTTCCGAGAAGCATTCCCGAGTTGGCTTCTATTCTCCCGTGCGCTGCAGAGGCTCAGGCATGTAAAGCCCGGCGTGTGCGGGCAGGCCGGCGCGTTCGAATTGGATCGTGGTGTGGCTGATCTGAAATTCGCTGGCGAGCACTTCGCGCACTTGCGTCAGAACCTTCTCACTTTCTTCCATGTGCATGTCCGGAATGCGTATGTGGCAGGAGAGCGCGTTGAGGTCGGTGCCGAGCGTCCAGATATGGATGTCGTGAACTTCCTGGATGCCTTCGACGCGCAGTAATGCACGGGCGACTGCCTCGAGCTGAATATTGCGCGGCAAGCCTTCCAGCAAAATGTGCGAGCTTTCGCGCAAAATCCCGATTCCCGACCACAGGACCATCCCGCCTATCGCAAGACCGATGAGCGGGTCCACCCAACCGGCCCCGGTGTAGCGGATCGCGAGCGCTCCTATCACAATCGCGACATTCGAAAGCGCATCGCCCAAATTGTGAATCCAGACGCTGCGCACATTCAGGTCGCGCCGGCCGCTGTGCACAGCGAGCGTGATTCCGCCATTCACAAGCAACGCGAAAACGGAAACCCACAGCATGAGGCCCGTCTTTACTTCCACCGGGCTGCGCAGCCGCATGATGGATTCGTACAAGAGCCCCAGCGAAACGAGCGATAGAAGCACAGCGTTGACGAATGCCGCGAGGATTCCCGCGCGGTGATAGCCGTACGTTTTTTCCGGCGTAGGAGGCTTCATGGCCCAGCGCATCGCCAACCAAGAGAGCACCAAAGTCGGCACGTCGGTGAGGTTATGAACGGCGTCGCTCACCAGCGCAATCGAATGGCCGGCATATCCGGCAATGAGCTCGACGGCGACCAACGCAAACGTGGCAAGCACGGCGATTCCGAGCGCTAGGGTCATGCCTTCGGCTGGGAGAGACACGTGGGAGTGTCCGCCGAGTCCATGGCTGTGGCCGTGGCCATGGTTATGGCCGGCATGGGAAAGATGGGGATCATCGTGCGCGTGATCGTGCATCAGTGGGATTTTAACCGTGATTCGCTCGCGCGCACAGCGAGGAATCGGTCTGATGCGGCCAGGAGTTAGCGTCGATGCGTTTCGACCCGACTTGACACCCGGAATGAACGCGCACCAGGAAACGCAATTGACTTACCTTGCCGCACCCGCCTACCATGACACAGTTTCGTGGCCTTCAACTCTCAGAGGGAGCGCGGGCGGGGAACATCGCGATTCACCCGGCGATGACGCACCAAGTTGCCAAACTGGTGTTCTGGGGAGTGCGCGGCTCTACGCCGACGCTCGAGCGCGATACCTGGCGCTACGGCGGTAATACTCCTTGCCTGGAATTGACCGCGCCGGACGGGACCAAATTCATTCTGGATTGCGGGACGGGGCTGCGCACGCTGGGAAATTGCCTGACCGAAGCCCAACGCGGACTGGGAATTGACGCGCACATCCTCGTAACCCACTACCACTGGGACCACATCCAGGGAATTCCGTTCTTTCATCCGTTCTTTGAATCGCAAAATCGTTTTCAGTTTTATAGCTTTCAGTCCAAGTTTCTGGGAGCCAATAGCCTGGAGCAAGTGTTTGCGGCGCAGCTCGCCACTCCCTACTTTCCCGTGGATGTGACGATGATGACAGCCGCGCGCGAATTCCGCGAAGTGAGCGACGGCGAAAAATGGGAAGTGAATGGCACGCGAATTTCGACTTGTTTCTTGAATCATCCGCAGGGATGCCTGGGATACCGGATTGATACGGCGGGCGGCTCAATGGTCTATGCGACCGATAACGAACCGGGAGTTCCAGAGTGCGACCATAATCTGCGGCACCTAGCGCACGGCGCAGATGTGCTGATCTATGACGCGCAGTATTCCCCCGAACAACTGGCGTCGGAACGCAAAGGCTGGGGCCACTCGAGTTGGCTCGAGGGCGTCAAAATCGCGCGCGAGGCGAAAGTACGCAATCTGGTCTTGTTTCACCACGATCCCGATTCCTCGGACAAAATCGTGGATGGATTCCTTTCAGCGGCGCGCCAGGAATTTCCCGCAACGTGGGCGGCCACCGAAGGCATGTCCATCACGATGAGCGAGCGCGGCGTGAACGTGGCCATTCGCGAATCGCGCCTGGGATTGCGCCGGCGGCTCAGGTTCGCGGCGACAATCAGCGGACTGACCGACGACGGAAAGCCGTTCGAAGAAAAAGCGACAGTTCGCGATCTGAGTTTGCAGGGGGCTTACCTTGCGCTCAATAGCCGCCCGCGCTTGCAGTCCGAAGTGCGCGTGGTGATTGAAGCGTCGGGCGATCCGACACGGTCAAGCATGCTGAGTTTACGCGGAACCGTGGTGCATTTCGATCTGGGACGCGAGAAGAACCAAAACGGCGTCGGCGTCGTGTTTACCGAGGACCCCGATCCGGGGCGGCCGCGGGATTAGAAGCACGCGGCGAGCGGACGTGTTCAGGCCGAAAGCCTAGTCCGAAGACGCGCGCGGGGATGCGGCGCAACGCCGGGAATTTCTGCAGCAATCTAAAAGGCAGTGGTAGTTGCCGAATCGGCCCACGCTCCGCCAACGCCGGACCGATTGCGCGCTTGTGACCAAAAACCTGGAGCCGCTGGGTCATTCGAGTTGGGAATTCGCGGCGTTCCTGCACTTTGCGAAGTATTTCCTCCGTCACATTGTCCTGCAATAGCGGCTGCGTTAGAAGGTTCGCTGCTGCCACCGCATCTTGAATCGCTAGATTGATGCCGACGCCTCCGATCGGCGACATCGCGTGGGCGGAATCTCCGATGCACAAGAGCCCTTCGCGCGACCACTGCTCTAAGCGATCCACGGCGACGGACAGTAACTTCACGTCGTTCCACTCTTTCAATTCAGCCGTGCGCCCATACAGAAAGGGAGCAACCCCGGCGAGGTCGTCGCGAAATGCTTGCAAGCCTTTTTGCTGGATCAGCTCGAATCCATCCTTCGCAATTACGTAGGCGCATTGCCAGTATTCGTCCCGATTGAGCATCACCAAAATCTTTCCCGCGTGGAATCGACCGAGAGTTTGGTTCGGATCGCCCGGCTGCCGCGAAAGGCGCATCCAAAGCACATCAATCGGTGCGCCCAGATCGATCACTTTGAACCCCGCTTTCTGGCGCACGATCGAACGCCGTCCGTCGGCGCCGATGGTCAAGCGTGCCCGCACCGCAAGGGAGCCGCGAGGAGTTATTGCCCGAACTCCCACTATATTGCCGTGCTCTTCGATCAGGCCGGTTACTTCGGTCTGCATGCGGAGATGAAAATTCGGATAGGCTTGGGCCTTGCCGGCGACGAAATTCAGAAAATCCCACTGAGGCATCAGCGCGATGAATTTGCATTGCGTGGAAAGATGGGAAAAATCGGCGACCGTCACTGCGAACTCTTCAATTTGCGCGCCGATCTGCGGAAGCTCTTGATGCGGGCGCTGCAGAAAATCTTGCAGGATCCCCAATTCGTGCATCAGCTCTAGAGTGGAAGGATGAATCGTATCACCGCGGAAATCGCGCAGAAAATCGGCGTGCTTTTCGAGCACAACGACGTCCACTCCCGCGCGTGCCAGCAGATAACCGGCGATCATCCCGGCCGGCCCGCCGCCCGCAATACAACAGCGGGTCTGCACGGTTTCTGTGGCTGATCCGATCTGCGGCGGCATAGCGGAATTCCTCAAATCAAATCATAGCTCAGGCTCTGGCGCAGACTCGCATTCTTTGAGTGAAGCAAATGAGCATGGTCATCAACCGTGGGGCGTGATTCGACTGGAAAACGCAGGAACAGCGATTCAATCGCGCGGGGTTACTTGGTGTCGCCTGATAAGTCGGCTAACTGAGCGTCCAAGTCGGCGAGGGCGCGGATGAGTTGTTCGCGATAGCGGGGATCTTGATTGGATTGCAGTTGTTTTTCGACGCGGGCGCGGGCGAGGAGCAGAACTTGGGTTTGCCGCCGCGTTTCGACCTGAGCCTGACTGAGCTGCTTTTTATTCTGGCGATCCTCCTTGGACTGAAATTCCTGAACCTGTCCTTCGACCGCTTTGCTTTCCCATCCCCTGGCCATCCGTAAATTCTAGATGCGACGCCACTGAATACGGCGTTAAATTTTGCTGCAGGTTTCCTTGACGCGGGGGGCATGCATATCCCTCACGCGCAGTGGCAGATTCTCGCTCAGGACCGCGACCGGCGGACACTGATTGCGAGTAAACTGCTAGCGCTGTTTTGGGGCTGACGAAATGAAATTCGACGCGATTGTGATTGGGTCGGGACAGGCGGGGAAACCGCTGTCGTACGCGCTGGCGGATCTCGGATGGAAAATTGCGTTTATCGAGCGCGGGCACTTGGGCGGCACGTGCATCAATACCGGCTGCTCGCCTACGAAGACTATGGTGGCCTCGGCGCAGGTGGCACGTTATGCGCGAGACGCAGCTCACTGGGGAGTGCGGGCGAGCAACGTGAGCGTGGATCTCCCTGCGGTAGTGGCGCGCAAGAATAAGGTAGTACAGGGCTTTCGCGATTCAATTCAGAAACGGATCAATGATCGGCCCAATATCCGGTTGGTGCGCGCGCACGCGAGATTCAGCGGACCTCATCAAGTGGAAGCGGGTGGCGAAACTTTCGAGAGCGAGAAAATCTTCATTGACACTGGAACGCGCCCGGAGATTCCCACGATTACTGGGATGGATTCCCTTCCCTTCCTCACGAACGCGTCCGTCATGGAACTGGAAGCCGTGCCTACCCATTTGCTGGTTCTGGGCGGCGGATATATCGGACTTGAATTCGCGCAAATGTTCCGGCGCTTCGGCAGCGGCGTGACCATCATTCATAAGGGCGAGCGGCTTTTGCCGCGTGAGGACACCGACATTACCGAGGCACTGCAGAAGGCGCTCGAAGCGGAAGGCATCAGCTTCACACTTGGCGCGAAAACCACGCGCGTCGAAAATCGCGGCGGGGAAATCGCGCTGACTTGCGAAACGAAAGAGGGCGCGAAGACAGTTTCCGGATCGCACTTACTGGTCGCTACCGGCCGCAAACCGAACACGGATGACCTTGATCTGGCTAAGGCAGGAGTGGTGGCCGATGCGCGCGGCTACATCAAAGTGAATGGCAGGATGGAAACGAGCGTACCGGGGATTTGGGCCGTTGGTGACGTCAAAGGCGGCCCGGCGTTCACACACATTTCCTACAACGATTACCAGATCGTTTACGCAAACCTGATCGAAGGCAAAAATCTGACCATCGAAGATCGTTACCTTCCCTACGCGCTTTTCACCGATCCGCAACTGGGACGTGTTGGGGTCACCGAGCAAGTTGCGCGGGCCTCCGGCCGTAAATTCAAGATGGGGACTTATCCGATGTCGTCAGTAGCGCGGGCGATCGAGCGCGACGAAACGACCGGCCTGATGAAAATTATCGTGGACGGCGAGAACGATCAGATTCTCGGTGCGGCGATTCTGGGGAGCGAAGGCGGCGAGACTGTGCAGATTCTTGGCGCGATGATTTTGGCCAAGGCGCCTTACACCGTGCTGAAAGGCGCCGTATACATTCATCCCACACTCGCGGAGGGATTTTTCGGGCTTATGGAATCGGTGAAGCCGGCGAACTAAGCGCGCGGACGCGGAGGTAAGACCGTCTGCATCTTGCTCACGCTAAAAATCGAAGAGAGATCCCTCGTCGCCTGCGGTTCCTCGAGGATGGCAACGTATTCCCCGCCACAACATAGTCGGCCGGCAAGAGATTCTTGACTATTGCAGCGCGCCGATTTGAAAGTTGAGCGCAGACAACTGTGTTGCGTAGTCGTATTTGGCGCTGGCCTGCGCGATTTCCGCCTGCGTTTCGTTCAATTGTGATTGGCTTAATTCGATGATGGAACTTAAGCCGAGCTTGTAGCGCGCCTGCGCGAGATTGAGGGCTTGGTTCGCCTGATTTAGAAGTTGATCGGTAAGAGACAGGCGTTGGTAGCCGGCATTGGCGTTCAGCCAGGTCTTGCGCACGTCCCGCACGATGTTGTTCTGCAAGTCTCGAAGGTACTGCTCTTGAGCGCTGGCCTCCGCATTTGCTTCCGCGTGAAGCGCGTTGAACTGCCGCCCATTAAAGATGGGAATATTCACGTTGAATCCCGCGGCAGCATAGCGCGAAGCAAGGGTCTCTTCGCGAACTGGAGTGAGGCCAGCGACGCCCACGCCGCTGATCGTGGGGAACCAAAGGTCGCGCTCGGCGGTTGCGTAGCGCTGCGCGGAATTCACATCTAGCCGGCGGCCGACTAATTCCGGGCGATTCTGTATGGCCTGCGCGATCAGGGTCGGAAGGTCCGGCGGCGGCGCGGGCGGCAGCGGTTGGTCGGCAAGTTGAAACGTTTGCTGATCCGAATAACCGAGAGCAGTGGAAAGGTCAGCAAAGGAAGCCTGCAGATCATTTTGCGCCTGCACCAGCAGCAACTGGGCCTGCGCCAGGTCCACGTTCGCGAAACTGACGTCGAGACCGGACTTCAATTTATTCTTTTCCAGCTCGGTGATTTGATCGGAAACGAGCTGGCGATCCTTGACGGTTTCCTGCGCGACCTGCAGTACTGCCTGCGCTTTCAATACGCCGTAGTAGGCGGCGTCCACCGCGAACAATACGTCGGCTCGCGTTGCGGTGACGTTCTCCTCCTGGGCTTTGGCGTGCAGCAGCGAGCTTTTCACCAACTCGTGAGTGCGGCCAAAATCGGTGACGAGTTGTTGCACCGTCACGCCGTCTGCGAAGCGATCGAAGACGATGGGGTTATTCAATGCGCCAGCGGTGATTCGGCTATTGGTTTCCGATTTCGCCCCTGTGACACTGCCGTACGCGTGGGGGTAATAGTCGGAGCGGGCCTCGGTGACCTGTGCTTTGGCTTCGTTTGCGAGATAGGACGCTGCTTGAATTTGCGGATGATTTTGAACGGCGATTTTCTCCGCTTCCTGCAGCGTGAGGCTCTGCGTCGCCGGCGACGACGATTGGGTCGACGGCTGAGCTTGCGGCTGTGGGGGCGTCGCCGGTTGCATTTGCGCCGAGGCGTGCAGCGTGACGCCTAGCACGGCGATTAGAACGACGAAGAAAAAAGAATAATTGCAGCGACGCATTAGTGAGCCTCCTCGGCGATTAGAGCAGCAGCCGCTTCGGCGCGGCGGCGATACATCAATAGATAGGCCGCAGGGACGACGAAGATGGTGAGCACGATCGAAGTGAGTAGCCCGCCGATGATCACGCGTGCCAGCGGCGCATAGGCTTCGCTCCCGGTCTCGAGTTTGAAAGCCATCGGCAAAAGTCCCACGACGGTAGCGAGCGACGTCATCAGAATGGGGCGCAATCGGATGCGGCAGGCGTGCACGACGGCCTCGCGCAGATTGTGTCCTTGACCGCGCAGCACGTTGGCGAAATCGACGATCAAGATGCTGTTGGAAACCACCATGCCCTGAAGCATCACGATGCCCATCAGCGACTGAATATTCAGCGTGGTGCCGGTAAGCGCGAGCGTGAGAATCACTCCGATAAGTCCCGTGGGCACCGCCAGGACGATCAGGAACGGGTCCACGAACGAAGAAAACTGCGCGACAAGGATCAGATAAACCAGCAAGACCGCAAGAAAAAGCCCCAGGCCGAAACTCTTGAAAGAGGATTGCATCGTGAGAACCAGGCCGCGAACATTCACGCGGATATTGGCCGGCAATTGAGTGTGATCAATGATCCGCGAAATTTCACGCTGCGGTCCGCCGAGGTCTTCTCCCGTAGGCGCGACGTAGACGTCTACCGTGCGTTGCAACTGATAATGATCCACTTCGGTAGGGGTTTGAATGGGCACCACATCCGCCACCTGATTCAGATACGTGGGCAGTTTCAGGTTCGGCGAATGCAACGGCATCGCTTTTAGATCCTCGAGGGATTTCACTTGGTTCTCCGGATATTGCACGGTGACGAAATAATTGTTTCCGTTTTTGGGGTCCACCCAGTAGCTGGGAGCGATCATGACGTCGGAAGTGAGCGCGGTAATCAGGTTGTCGATCACTTCCTTGGGGCTGAGGCCCAGTTCGGCGGCGCGTTCGCGATTCACGTTCACTTCCAGCGCGGGATAATGCATGTCTTGCGGGAT
>Ga0307478_10001012_pt1 | contig 25981 bp, 27 predicted proteins | sample atmos_gasesECM4C_2_FD_203713 | JGI IMG/M metagenome (GOLD analysis project Ga0307478, IMG submission 203713) | Hardwood forest soil microbial communities from Morgan-Monroe State Forest, Indiana, United States - atmos_gasesECM4C_05 | ecosystem: Environmental > Terrestrial > Soil > Temperate...
TGGCGCGGTCCACGTCCTCATGAGTAACCAGGCCGATCAGTTCCGGCGCAGCGGCAGAGTCCACCGCCGATTCCGTGGTGGGATGGGCGGTGCGTTCGTTTAAGACGTTGGGATTTTGGCGCGGGCCGTTCATGGGTTAACCGTGTTGAACTCTGGGTATAAACTACGCTTAACAGCAGCGCGCGTCAATCCCCGTGCGGGTGGGCGTGCCTAAGAATTCAGCCAGGCGAATTCCCTGCTCTGCTATAGTGAACGAGCAATCCTACGAGGAGCCGGTCCATGAGCGATCAAGCAAAGTTACCGCAGCAACAGAAGCAGCAAGTGCAAATCAAGGCGGACGAAAAAGAGCTGCTTGGGCAATATTCCAACCTCGCGGTGATCCATCACAACGGCGAGGAGTTTACGCTGAATTTCATCTATTTATTCCCCAGCGTGCCGCAGGGCAAATTAGTTTCAAGCGTAATTCTGAGCCCGGCACATGCCAAGCGATTGTTGCAAGCGCTGAAGGAAAATGTGGCGAGGTTCGAATCGCAATTTGGGACGCTGCCGGAAGGGTCAGCGCCAGTTCCCGATACAAATTTCGGATTCGTGCAGTAGCGCGGGCGAATTAGTGCGCGAGCGAATCGGCGACTACCCAGTTTCCCTTCGGTTCGAGGAATTCGAGCCCCACTGCAAAGCCTGATTCCGGAACGAGCTGGCAATAGGCAACGCGTGCGATGGCTCGAAACGATCCCGTCATGGTCGCGATGGTCAAACGATCGCCGGGTCTCCAGCGGCGAGTGCTGATGACTCGAGCGCCGCGCGGGCTGACATTTTCGGTGAATGTCGTTTCCGTGCCGGGCAAGGCTGGATGTCCGGTGATCTGGACGCCAACTTCCATGGGAACGCGCGTTTCCCGGCGCGATGCTGTGGCCAACCTTGGGATCCCCATCCCAAATCGCATTTCCGCTGCCCCCTTTTTATAAACAGGCCGCCACATGCCCCAGACGAAATTTCTTTTGGCCCTTTCCTTTCATCCGATAAAGCGCGGTATCGGCTGCTCCCAAGAGTTTGTCGATGTTCGTGCCATCTTGCGGATACACAGCCAGACCGACGCTGACGGAAATAGCGGGTTGCTGGCCGTCGCATTTCAGTTGCTCGCAAATTCTAAATGCTGCCTGTGTCGCTTCCGCCTCGCCGGACTCGGGCAAAATCAAGGCGAACTCGTCGCCACCATAGCGCGCAGGAGTATCAATGGCGCGGCTTCCGCTGCCCAACGCGGCGCCGAGGCGTTTGATGGCCCGGCTTCCGACCAAATGCCCGAACTTGTCGTTGATTTTCTTCAAACCGTCCAGGTCGAAGAGCAGCACGGCGAAACTGCGACCGGTACGTCGGGAGCGTTGGATTTCGGTTTCGAGCACCTCGACCAGGCGCCGGTGATTGGCGAGTCCGGTGAGAGGATCCGAAGCAGCCATGTGGCTGACTTGATCGAAAAGTTGTGCGTTATCGAGGAGCGTGCCTCCGAGAACGATCACGTAACTCGTCACCATCATGAAATGCGCCAAGGTGTACGGTGCATCGAGGTGGTGTTGAGATTCGCTCATAGTGACGTGACAGACGACGTTCAGTCCCGCGGCAATGAACAGCGCCCGATCCAGATACGCCCCGGCACGGCTTAGTCGTCGCGCGAAACCTATCGCGGCTCCGAGGTAAATTGCCGCCGGTAGCAGGTCCCAGGGGCGCGGAATGAGCGCGCCGGGAACGATCTTGGGAGCGTGCGGCAGCATGAAGTAGAAGACGCTGGTCAGATAGGCGACGCCGCCGACGATCAGAGTCGCTCCCGCCATTTCCTTGGCAGGGTCACGAGCGACGGGGATGCGACGTTCGACTGCGAGCGCGGCTAGCAGCACCACGCCCAACAGAGTGCGCCCAGCGAGCCAACCCACGGAGATTTGATTTCCGGGTGAGGGCGTGACCAGCATGCCGCGGTAAAACGTCATGCTCGTGCCCGCCTCGATCAATCCGGACAGTACAAATCCAAACGCCAGGATCAGGGAGATTCGATCGTGGGTGCCTCGGAAACGAACGAGTGCGTTCGCTGCGAAGGTGAACGCGATAAGGCTGCCGGCCATCTGCAGATAGGTGTCTAGCAGCGGGTCAGCGGAATAGCTGGAGCTATGCAGAATCCAGAGCGTAGCTAAATACGCGCCGGTAACAATCGTCCAAAGTAGGACGACGCGAAAACGATGGAGAAATCCCCAAAATCGGCCCGATTGACCCACAAAGCCCCCAAGTGGCTTACACTGCCCCGCAGACAAGAGAGCAAATGGAATGCCAATCGTATTTATAGTTCTAGTACCACATAACTCGCTTTTTGTGTTGCGGATGGAATTGCGTCGTTGAACTGGCGATGCACCGCTATCGTTGAGCGCCCTTGGGTGGGTGGGAAGAAAAGTTACGACGTATGGCGAGCGCTACCCACGCGCGCTCAGGTCAGGACTTGGCGGGCGGAGGGGGAAGCTCGTGCGCCTGGACGACGCTCTGGAACGTGGAGCGCTTGTGCGAACCATCGCAAAAAGGCTTGCGCTCGGAAAAGCCGCACCGGCAAAGGCCAATCTTGGTCCGGCCACCGAGCCCGTACGCGTGACCTTCCTGGTCCACGATTTCTACTTCGCCATCAATGAGCAACGGACCGTTGTTTACTACGGTTACCTTAATTTCTGACATTCGATCCTCCGATCGAAACCGGTTTAGCTAGTTGTCGCGGCAATGCGCGCGCGCGAATGCAGCAGCTGTGCGAAGAACGTCAATATTTGGGGACTGTCGGGTCCACTTCGTCCGACCATGCAAGGATACCACCCTTCAGGTTCAAGACCTTGCGAAAGCCAGCGCGCTGCAGGAAATCCACGGCTTCGGCGGAGCGCTTGCCGCTGCGGCAGTGCGCCACGATTTCACGCGAGCTGTCGAGCTCGTTCGCGCGCTTCGAGAGATCGCCGAGCGGAATCAGGTGGCCGCCGAGATTGCAAATCTGATATTCGTGCGGCTCGCGGACATCGAGAATGAAGACGTCGTCGCCGCGATCCAGACGCGTCTTTAGCTCGCGCGGCGTGATTTCGGGGATCGAAAGCTGCGACGCGGGAGCTTCCTCGCCGCGAATTCCGCAAAATTCCGCATAATCAATCAATTTGGTGACAGTGGGATTCTTGCCGCAGACCGGGCAATCGGGATTCTTGCGCAGTTTGAGTTCGCGGAAGCGCATGGCCAAAGCGTCGAACAGCAGCAGGCGGCCGACGAGAGATTGTCCCTTGCCGATGATGAGCTTCAGCGTTTCAGCCGCTTGAATCGAGCCAACGATTCCGGGCAAAACTCCCAGCACGCCGCCTTCGGCGCACGACGGTACAAGGCCGGGAGGAGGCGGCTCGGGATACAGGCAGCGATAGCACGGCCCGTCGGGATAGCCGAAGATCGTTGCCTGACCTTCAAAGCGGAAAATCGAACCATATACATTTGGCTTCCCGAGCAGGACGCAGGCGTCGTTTACAAGGTAGCGCGTGGGAAAGTTGTCAGTGCCATCTACAATGATGTCGTAGCCCTTCAAAATATCGAGTGCATTTTCGCTGGAGAGATGAGTTTCGAAGCAATCGATTTGGATTTCCGGGTTCAAATCGTGCAGCCGGTCGCCGGCCGCTTCGATCTTCGGGCGCCCCACGTCGCCGGAGCCGAATAGAATCTGCCGCTGAAGATTGGTGAAATCCACGCGGTCGAAATCGACGAGACCGATGCGTCCGACTCCCGCGGCGGCGAGATACAAACCTAGCGGTGCGCCCAGTCCACCAGTGCCGATGCACAGGACCTTAGCCTGCTTCAACTTGAGCTGCCCCTCCATACCGACTTCCGGCATGATCAAGTGGCGGCTGTAGCGCAGGATTTCTTCCTTGGAAAGCGTGACCGGCGCAGTTGCCGGCACTGGTTGCGTTCGCGTCGACGTGTCTGGTTTTGTGGCCATCGCAAAACTCCCTGGGATTACGCGCGCGCTCCGCCGGCGATGGAAGGCACGATGCTTACGGTGTCGCCTTCGCGCAGGGGCGTCTGATCCTTCTGCATGTAGCGGATGTCTTCGTCGTTTACATAGACGTTCACAAAGCTGCGTAGATGCCCATCGTCGGAATACAAATGCTTCTTGAGTTCCTTGAAGCGATCCGTCAGCGCGCTGAGCGCCTCACCCACGGTTCCAGCTTGCAGTTGAACGCTTTCCTGCTTCTCCGCATAAGCGCGTAGCGGCGTGGGAATGATTACCTTCACTGCCATTCGCATTCCTCCTGATGATTCAAATCCAGCGGAAAAGGTCCTGTAAAGCCCAATTAGATGCTCGCCGAATGCGCCGAGGATTCAATGGCTTCGGAGTCGTACGCGGAACGGTCGGCGCGCAACCGCCACGAATTCATATCGCGCGGCTCGCCCGATTGCACGCTGATGATGATGTAACTGTACCAGGGCCACGCATGATCGCGATCATACTCGCTAGGGCGGGCTGGATGATCCGGGTGAGAATGATACCAGCCGATCAGGTCGAGGTTTTGCGCGCGGGCGGTTTTCTCGGCCAGGCGGACGTCTTCGGCCGTTACTTCGAAGCGATTTCGCGGCGAATCATCGCGACGATTGGCCAGCGGCATCAGGTCCAACACTTCGCGCGCGGGTTCCCGATCATGCCCGAGAATTGCACCGCAACATTCGTGCGGATAGGTTTCGACGCCGTGCGCGCGAATGCGTCCGGCGAGGGCTTCGGTGATCTTCAGAACGAATCCGCTCACTCTTCGCTCCAGAATCGTTCGGTGAGATATTTTTCGCCCGAGTCAGGGAAGACCGTGACAATCACGGCTCGCTCGCCCGGCACCAATCTTCGGGCAACATCCATGCAAGCCCACAACGCTGCGCCCGAGCTAACGCCTGCGAGAATTCCCTCTTCGCGCGCGAGCCGCTTGACCAGTCGCTGGGCATCTTCGGTGCGCACCGCGATGTCTTGGTCGGCGACTTTGGAATCGTAGATGCGCGGGACGATCGCGGTGGCCATGTGTTTCAAACCCTCCAGGCCATGAAATCCGGAATCGGGCTGAAAACTGATGCAGCGGACCGCGGGATTCAATTCCTTCAGGCGGCGGGTGGTGCCGACGAAAGTGCCGCTGGTGCCCAGGCCCGCGACGAAATGCGTGATGCGTCCTTGGGTCTGTTGCCAGATTTCCGGCGCAGTGGTGGCGTAGTGCGCGGCAGGATTCGCGGGATTGCTATATTGATCTGGGTAAAAATATTTTTCGCGATCCGAGTGATAAATTTCCTGTACACGCCGGATGGCGCCGTCGGTGCCTTCATCGCCCGGCGTGTAGACGATTTCGACGCCATAGGCTTGTAGAATTTGTTTGCGCTCGGGCGACGCGCTGGACGGAAGGCAAAGTTTGACACGGTAGCCCAGCGCGGCGCCGATCATAGCGTAGGCAATTCCTGTATTTCCGCTGGTGGCATCCAAAATTGTCTTGCCGGGACGCAACGCGCCGGTGCGTTGACCTTCGCGAATCATCGAAAAGGCGGGGCGATCCTTTACGGATCCGCCGGGATTAAACCATTCCGCTTTGGCGTAAAATTCGACGTGTGGAAAATCGGCGACGATCCGCTCGAAGCGCAGGAGCGGCGTATTGCCGATGCGATCGAGGAGATGCACGCCCGCTTCGCCCTTCACTTGGCCGGAAGGGGATACAACCGACGATTTATTCGCTGCGTTCAAATTGAGTGCACCTAAGACCACAAACTGAACAGATTGTTCCGGATACGCTCCGCCCCGGTTGTTTTAGATGCGGGAAAAGCCCAACTTATTCAGCTTATTTGAAGCAGTCAGCTGCGAGCGCTGCGCGTGCGGGGTCGTTTCGGAACACGCGGCCATTATATTCGCATAGCCTCCGGGCGCGAGCAATCTCCGGAGGCTCTGATTTTTTGCGTTTACAGACAGTGTGCCAAACCCCTATGCTGGAGCGTCCATGTGGTACGTCAACAAACTATTCGATCAGCCGGTGGTGGAATCGCTTTCGGCAAAGGGCTTCCTGGTCCGCAATTCGGGCGGGGTAGTGCGCATCGAGAAATTTGATTGCGGCGCGGAACTTCGCAAGACGCCTGAAGGTCGCTTTCAGATGACCGAAATTCCGTGCATCATGTTGCAAGGGCAGTTCACGACGCTGTGGGACGCAGGGTATCAGAAATTTCTGATTGGCCACGAGGGCAAGAAATTTCCCGTGCACGTGGGGCAGCTGCGGAATTTACGGCTTTTCAATGAGGAATTGCGCACGGCGCTGGGCGTCACGACGTATTACAACGAAGCGCTGGGCTCAACCTGCGCTTATAGCGTTTATGACCGCGTGAAGGGTCGGCCGGGCGATGTGCCGGATGAAAGCGTGGGAGCGCACGAAGAGGTTGAGCACTAAATTTGGCTTGTTGGTGTTTCCCGTCCTGTAGGCTTCCCCTGAAATTTTGCCAGGCTAACCGCGCGCTTTTGTGAGTTGGCGACGCAGACGGGCGAGGTCCGCTCGATGCTGCGCGAGAAATTGCGAGCCTACGAATATTACCGGGACGTCGTTGGTGTAACGCTCGAGCAGGACCGGGTCGTCATCAATATCGACTTCATGCAGCTTCGCGCCGAATTGGGCGAGTAGCGGCGTCATCGCGGCCTTGGCCTCTTCGCAGAGATGGCAACCTTGGCGCATGTACATGGTGACGTCGTGCGGCCCGGCGATGGCGAGGCGACCGTCCTCAGTTCGCTGATAGAAATCACTGCCGCCCCCTGCCTTCAGCAATCCTTGCTTTACTAGATTTGTTACTGCGTCCAGTACAGCCTCGCGCTCGGCTGGCGCGTTACCGCCGACGAATTCGAATAGCGTATGCAGATCGAGCGAGTCACGCTCGAGTTGGTCGAACGTCGCGAGAATCCGTCGTGCGGTGCCGTCCATGCTAAGGCTTGATGGTGTAGAACTGCTGAAACGGGCCAATCGCTGGGAAAAATGCGTGTGAGCGAAAGAGTTCGGCAATCTGGCGAATATGGCCGAGATCGTGGAACGCCCACTCGTTCATCAATTGGCCGATCGTGACGCGCCCGATATTGCTGTGTTGGCCGGTGCGTCCCATGACGGAGATCGGCACGTAGCGAAGCGCGGAGAGGGTGCGGTCGCGTTCGTGGCAGAATTTTTTCAGATTTTCGCGCGCCTTGGAGCCCGAATACTTGCCTGTCGTGTAGGCAGCGTTCTGATCGTATCCTTCGAGCGTCGGATTGTTTTTCTCCATCATCATCTGGACTCGTTCGCGAAAGCCGACGACTTCCACGTCGGCCAAGTGTGCGAGAACTTCGCTGATGGACCAGCGGTCTGCCGCGGGTTTCCAGTGCAATTGCTCATCGTTGGCGGACCAGACGATTTTTTCGATGATGATTGGAGTTTGCTCCAAAACAGCGAGGCCCGGCAGTGCGTCCGGACTTGGAGATGCGGCCATGAATCCCTCCTGAAAAGCGTTCAGAAATTCTTTTATACCGCACTCAGAGAAGGTTGTCGAAGGTGGGCTTGTGCCGGTGGTCCGTGCATGGTACACCGGAAAGCGATGGTGCATCGCCGAAAACGGGCGATTCGAGGTGCGATTCGTCATGGCTTCCGTGCTGGCTTTTGTGGATGATTTATTTTTTCAGGCGAAAATCCTGGAGACGGCGAAACACGCGAACGTGGACGTGCGGACATTTACCACCGCCGAAACGCTTGTCGCCGAAATCAAAAAGCAGGCGCCGAAGCTGGTGATTGTGGACCTGAATGCGCACAACAAACCGCTGGAAGCGATCGAAGCGGTGCGTCATGCCGCGCCGGATGTACCGGTAATTGCGTTTCTCTCGCACGTGCAGGCGGAACTGGCACACCGCGCGAGCGCGGCGGGAAGTTCGCGAGTGATGCCGCGCTCGCAATTCACACGCGAGCTTGCAACCATCCTGGCGCAGGCGAAATCTCAATCGTGATGAAGAAGGAAATTCTGCGCTTTCCGCGGATCGTTTGTCGCTTGATTCCCCTGGCGCTGGCTTTTTGGATGCCCGGGGCGGCGTGGAGCTACCATGCGCGTGGTCAAGCAAATGAGCAAACCAGCGTCGCACCAGCCGAGAAAGATCCTGCCGCGGCCCTGGCTGACATCCTTAGCGCGGCTTGCCGCGCGAACGAAACTGAGTTTTCAAGTTTTCTGACGGGCGATAACGGCGCGGCGTTCCGCGCGCTACCAGAGGCGCAACGCACCGCGCTGATGAAGCGGCTTTCGCTCGCGGATAGCCCCGGCAAGCCGCTGCTTTCTTCGGACGATCACAATCACATCGTGCTGTTTTGCCGCACGCCAGAAACGTCCGTGGAATTCCGGTTCGGCGCTGCGCGCGTGCGCGAAAATTTAGCATTCATTCCGGTGAACGTGGTGGACGGAGAAGAGGCCGATTTCGGGCTCGTGCGCCAGGCGGGCGGATGGCGGCTGCTTTCACTGGGCTTGGTGCTCCTCGACGTCCCGCAGCTCTCGAAGGAATGGGTGCAGCAAGACCTTGCTGCACACGAGGACGCGATTGTCACGGCGCTTCGTTCGCTTGCCGATGCAATCCGAACGTACCGAAATGCTTTTGGCAAGCTGCCGGAATCGCTCGCCGAACTTGGCCCAGCGCCACCGAATCAAGTCTCCCCGGAACAAGCTTCGCTGATACCGGCAGGCCTCGCCACCGGAAAACAAGACGGCTACGTGTTCCGTTATCGCATCGCTCCCGACGCGAATGGCAACGATAACGATTTCGAACTGGCGGCAACTCCGGCATCCTATGGGAAGCTGGGGCGGCGGTCTTTTTTCATGGACATCGAGGGGAAAATTCATGGAGACGACAAGCACGGCGCCGTGGCGACGTATGAGGATCCACTGATCGCCGGCGAAAAGGCCCCTGTCGAAAAGTCAGAGTGACATTTCACAGCCTCGGGTATAATGCCGTGCAGTTTCAGTGATTTCCCGCGTGGTTCCGGTGAACCGCGGAAGAACAAAAAGGAATCTGGATGTCACAATCGAGAGTTCTGGCTGACCAGTTTTTTCCCCAAGAAGGCATCGCGGCCGACGCAGTGCGGATCGCTGCCGCGACTGTCCTGCTGGCTCTGTGCGCGCATATCGTGATTCCTCTGCCTTGGACTCCCGTGCCGATCACGGGACAAACTTTCGGCGTATTGCTGGTTGGTGTGCTGTTGGGCGCACGGCGCGGCGGCATCGCGCTCGTGCTTTATCTGCTGGAAGGTGCGGCGGGGCTTCCCGTTTTTCAGCCGCTGGGGCTGGTGGGACTGCCGCGTTTTCTCGGACCGACCGCTGGGTATCTGATCTCTTATCCCGCAGCTGCTTTCGTTACTGGCTGGCTCGTGGAACGGGGGGCGCAAATCGCAGCGCTCGGCGCAGCGTATTCGCGCGCTGCCGCCTTATCACTTATTGGCGGCTTGATTTCTGGCGAGGCTGTTATTTTTGCAGGCGGTTGCGCCTGGCTGGCTGTGGCATTGGGATTCGGTTGGAAGCTTGCGCTGCAGCAAGGTGCACTGCCTTTCGTTCCAGGAGAAATCGTCAAGATGGCAGCGATCGTGGCGGCAGTTGGAGGATTGCAGCTTTTCCGGCGAAAATCCTGATTTCGCCCGAACAGGCTGAAAGAGTTTCCCAATTTCTCGTTTCCAGTTTCTCTTGCTAATTTCGGTTTTGGAATCTCGTTATGCCCGCACAAACTGCCCCGCACAAGCAAACTCCGGAAGATGCGTTGCGCGCCGCGAATACCGGATTTTACGCGGCTTTTGAATCTCTGGACCTGGCGGAAATGGAAGCAGTCTGGTCGCACGATGACGGAGTGACGTGCGTGCATCCTGGCTGGGATTTGCTGTTAGGGTGGGACGAAGTGCGCGAACGCTGGGCGCGGCTTTTCGCGAATGCTAAACGTGTGCGCATCGCATTGAGCGGTGTGTGGGTGCGGATTGAAGGCGATGTGGGCTGGGTTTCCTGTACCCAACATGTGACCACCGCGTTTGCTGATGGGTTTGAGGACGCGATCGTCCAGACCACGAACATTTTCCTGCGACACGAAAATAGATGGCTGCTGGTGGCGCATCACGCGTCGCCGCTGCCTCCTTCCCCGCGTTCCCCGGTGCAGTGAGAGAGACACCACAGGTCGAGTCACGCTGTAACACGCCAGAGACCTTCAGAAGTGGTGTTGCAGCGCTCATTTTGTTTCTTTGTGTCGCGATTTGTGCTTTTGCGTGCGGCGCCACCCAGGAAGCCGGTGCGCAGAATCCAGGTGCGGTTAGAGCCGCGCAGCAGGTCATTCAGGAATTAGTGGCGGGGCAATTCGAGAAGGTGGAAGCGCAATACGACGCGCAGATGGCGGCAGCGCTTCCAACTGGAAAGCTCGCCGCGACTTGGCCGACTTTGATCGAACAAGTAGGCCCATTTCAATCCATCGCGAACACGCATACGTCGAAAGTGCAGGGGCTGGACGTAGTCAGGTTGGAGTGCAAATTTCAGAATTCAAGCCTGGACGCCACGGTTGCATTTGACAGCAATGGCAAGATCGCGGGATTGGGTTTCCGGCCGCACCAGGAGGAAGTGGCGGCTTGGACCCCTCCGGGGTATGCAAAGGAAAGCACCTTCACAGAATTGCCGCTGACGCTGGAGAACGGGAAATTTGAATTGCCGGGGAAGCTGTCGATTCCGAAGGGAAATGGACCGTTTCCCGCCGTTGTGCTGGTGCAGGGTTCCGGGCCACATGACGAAGACGAAACCGTCGGACCGAATAAAACTTTCGCGGACCTGGCGTGGGGACTTGCGAGTCGCGGAGTTGCCGTCTACCGCTACACGAAACGCACGCAGCAGTACGGACTGCAAAGCTCCGACGACCCGGCGAAGTTAACGGTCGAGGACGAAGTGATCAGCGATGCGCGTGCTGCCGTCGTGTTGGTTGCGAAGCAGCCGCATATTGATCCGAAGCAAGTTTTCCTACTGGGCCATAGTTTGGGAGCGTATCTGGCTCCGCGGATTGCGACCGATGACGCGCAAATTGCCGGAATTGCGATGCTGGGAGCGAATACGCGTCCGCTGGGAGAAGTGGTGCTGGAGCAAATTCACTACCTGGCGTCTTTAAATGGAACGCCGACCGAGGCAGAACAAAAGCGAATCACGGCCGTCGAAGACGCGGTGAAACAAATTGAAAGCCCCGATCTGAAACCAGGCGATGTGGTGCCCTTTCTGGGCGCCACGACATATGGCGCATACTGGCTGGACCTGCGCGGTTACGACGCGGTGAAGACGGCGCGCAAACTCAAAATTCCCGTCCTGATTCTGCAAGGCGGACGCGATTACCAAGTGACGCCATCCAATTTCGACGCTTGGGGTGAGGCGCTCGGGAGGCGGAGCAACGTGACGATGAAGATCTATCCGGATTTGAATCATCTCTTCATGGCGGGCACGGGGCACTCTGCGCCGTCGGAGTATGAACAGCCCGGGCACGTTGCGGTGGCCGTGATTGATACGATCGCGACGTGGGTGCTGCCAAGTGAAAAGCCGGGGACGCTGAAGCAAACTCCGTAGCGTCGCCTCACACAGTAGTAACCAATGGCACTCACGCCCCGCCTACACTGCGTTCCGCGCATCTATACGGATCGAGAGGCGTGTGGTATCCTTTCGGTGCAGAGATTCGGCGCTCACGCCGGAAGACGTACACACCTAGGCAACATCACCGCAGCGGGCAAGACATCCGTGGGAGTATCGTCTACCCAGCCGGCCGCGGCAGGTGAGCGGTTCCTGTGAGAGCCAGGACGGACTCGCTATGTCCACACCGGCAGCCTCACCCAAGACAGCAGAGATTCGACTCGCGCACTCGCCCGACAGCGATGATGCGTTCATGTTCTACGCGCTGGCGACGGGAAAAGTCCGTTTGCCAGGGGTGAAGTTCACGCACATCCTTTCGGATATCGAGTCGCTGAACCAGGCCGCGAAAAAAGAAGTCTATGATGTGACGGCGATCAGCTTTTATGCGTATCCGTTCGTTGCCGACAAATACATTTTGATGGATTGCGGCGCGAGTTTCGGCGAGGGTTATGGCCCGATCGTTGTCGCTGGGCATCCGATAAAGAAAAACGATCTGGCTGGGCGCAAGATTGCGATTCCCGGGACGCTGACGACTTCGTATTTGGCGCTGAAATTGTATGAGCCCAATGTCGAGACGGTGACAATGCCGTTCGACAAGATTCTCGACGCCGTGCGGAATAAAGAAGTGGAAGCGGGTTTGCTGATTCACGAAGGCCAGCTGCTTTTCTCGCAAGTCGGATTGCACCGCGTGGTGGACCTGGGGCAATGGTGGCAGGAGCAGACCGGCTTGCCGCTTCCGTTGGGCGCGAATGCAATTCGTCGCGCGTTGGGAGACGATTTGGGACGCCAGATTTCGCGGGTAATCCGTGACAGTGTTTCGTATGCGTTGGATCATCGCGAGCCGGCGCTGGATTATGCGTTGCAGTTTGCGCGCGATATGGACCCGGTGCTGGCGGACAAGTTCGTGGGAATGTATGTGAACCGCTGGACGCTGGATTACGGCGAGGATGGACGCCGCGCGGTGCGCGAGTTGCTGGCGCGCGGAGCCGCGGCGGGCATGCTTCCCGGCGATGTGCCGGTGGAATTTTTGAGCAGCACGGTGAGTGAAACGCCTTCACGATCTGCCTAAAGTCTGAATTTTCGATTTGTGACGCGAGTGGCCGCTGCTTTGCTTTCGGATTGCGGATGCCCGCTGCCGCGCTTCCTGCCCGCAGTCTTCAGGTAAAATTATTGAGCCGATGACGAACCTTATCCAACAGGGCCTGGCCCTTCGCGAATTGCTCCGTGAACGCATCCTGGTGCTGGATGGCGCGATGGGCACCATGCTGCAACAGGAGAATTTGACTGCCGCGGATTTCGGCGGCGCACACCTGGAAGGGTGCAACGAAAATCTGGTGCTGAGCCGGCCGGACGTGGTGCTGGGGATTCATCGCAAATATCTGGAAGCTGGTTCAGACATTATCGAAACGAATTCTTTCGGCAGCACGCCTGTAGTGCTTGCGGAGTATGGCTTGGGTGAACATGCGCGGAAAATCAGCCGCGTGGCTGCCGAGCTCGCGCGCAAGGCGGCAGACGGATTCTCGAAGACTGGGAAACCGCGGTTCGTGGCGGGTTCGATGGGACCGACCACGAAGGCTATTAGCGTTACCGGCGGAATTACTTTCGAGCAACTTCGCAACAATTATTACGAGCAGGCGGCGGGACTAGTGGAAGGCGGCGCGGACGTTCTGCTGCTGGAAACTTGCCAAGACACACGCAACATCAAGGCCGGAGTGCTGGCGATTCAGGAATTGGGCCGCGAACTGGGATCGCCGATTCCGTTGATGATTTCCGTGACGATTGAAGCCATGGGCACGATGCTCGCGGGCCAGGGAATCGAGGCGCTATGGGCGTCACTGAATCATATTGAATTGATTTCGCTCGGCCTGAATTGCGCCACCGGGCCGGAATTCATGACCGACCACATACGGACGCTGCAAAGCCTCACCAGCCGCGCCGTTTCGTGCTATCCGAATGCGGGTCTGCCAAACGAAGAGGGCTTGTATGGAGAAACTCCGACGAGTTTGGCGGAACAGCTCGATCGGTTCATCGAACGCGGTTGGCTGAATGTGGTGGGGGGATGTTGCGGAACAACCGAGAAGCATGTTCGCGCGATCGTGCAGATGGCGGAAGGAAAGAAGCCTCGGCGAGTACCAGAGCCGAATCACCGCGCGGTTTATTCCGGGATTGACATTATCGAAGCCGAGGACAGTACGCGGCCGCTGATCGTGGGCGAGCGCACCAACGTGATTGGTTCGCGTTTGTTCAAGAATTTGGTGGCCTCCGAACAGTGGGAGGAGGCTACCGAGATTGCGCGACGTCAAGTAAAGAGCGGCGCGCACATCGTGGACGTTTGCCTCCAGAGCACCGATCGTGAGGAACTGAACGACATACCGCCTTTCTACGAGCAGCTGATCCGCAAGATCAAAGCGCCGATCATGATTGATACCACGGACCCACGGGGCGTGGAACTGGCGCTGACGTATTGCCAGGGCAAAGGCATCATCAATTCAATCAACCTGGAAGATGGCGAAGAGAAATTTGAGCGCATCTGCCCGCTGGCGCGCTCTTACGGTGCGGCGGTGATTGTCGGCTGCATAGACGAGGATCCAGTGCAGGCGCAAGCGTTCACGCGCGACCGGAAACTGGAAATCGCCGAACGCTCCTACCAATTGCTGACCGAGAAATTCGGCATTCCTGCGGCAAATATCATTTTTGATCCGCTGGTGTTTCCGTGCGCGACGGGTGACGAGAATTACATCGGTGGAGCGGTCGAAACCATCGAAGGGATCCGGCTGATCAAGCAGAAGATTCCATACGTGCGCACGGTGCTGGGAATTTCAAATGTGTCTTTCGGACTGCCGGCCGGCGCGCGCGAAGTGGTCAATTCGGTTTTCTTGTACCACTGCACGAAGGCGGGACTCGATCTCGCGATCGTCAATGCTGAACGAATCGAACGGTTCGGCTCGATTCCGGAGCACGAGCGCAAGCTCGGGGAGGCATTGCTATTCAACACGCCTCCAGCGGAGGTTCCCGACGGACATTCGCAGTCCGAGCTTCTTCGTGGCGCGCCCGCCGATTGGCGGCAACAGACTCGCGAACAAAAAGCCGCCATCAATCAGTTCCACATTGCCGCGATCTCGGAGCACTTCCGGGGAAGCGGCGGACGCAAGAAGGAGCGCGCAGCAGATTTGCCGCTGGACCAGCGCCTGGCGAATTACATCATAGAAGGCTCGAAAGACGGCTTGATTGACGATTTGAACCGCAAGCTTGAGGAAAAAGTTCCACCCCTCGACGTAATCAATGGGCCCTTGATGGCGGGGATGGGCGAAGTGGGGCGGCTCTTCAACAACAACGAGTTGATCGTCGCGGAAGTGCTGCAATCGGCGGAAGCGATGAAGACCGCCGTCGGGCATCTTGAGCAGTTCATGGAGAAGGCGGACACCGAAAAGCGCGCCAAGGTGATTTTGGCGACGGTGAAGGGCGACGTTCACGACATCGGAAAGAATCTCGTCGAAATCATTTTGAAAAATAATGGCTACGACGTGATCAATCTGGGGATCAAGGTGCCGCCGGAGGAATTGATTCGCGCGCATCGCGAACATCGGCCGGACGCGATTGGGCTTTCGGGCTTGCTGGTGAAGAGCGCACAGCAAATGGTCACCACGGCCAGCGATTTGCGCGAGGCGGGCATTACTGTGCCGCTTCTGGTAGGCGGGGCGGCGCTCTCGGATAAATTTACGCGGCTGAAAATTGCGCCGCAGTACAGCCAGGCGGTCTGCTATGCGAAGGACGCGATGACGGGCCTGCGCCTAATGAATGAGCTTAGCGACCCGGCGCGCCGTGAGAATGTGCTGCAGCAGCACACGCACGTTGGGACGGCGGTGCTCGACGAGCCGGCAGCGGCGCCGCTGGAGCCGGCAGGCGAGGAGCGCTCTCCGCGAATTCGTACGGATTTGCCAATTCCACCCGTAGCGTACCTGGAACGAAAAGTTCGCGCGGTGCCGGATTTGAACGAAGTGTGGAGCTACATCAATCCCTACATGCTGTTCGGGCGCCATTTGGGCTTCCGTGGAAATTTTGAGAAGGCGCTCGCGGAACGCGATCCGCGCGCTCTCGAATTAAACGAAAACATGGAGGAGGTAAAGCGGGAAGCGGCATCCTTCATGAAAATTGGCGCGGTGTGGCAGTTCTTCGAAGCGGAGCGACGCGGCAACTCGATTGCGCTTTTCGCGCCCGGGGAGACGTCACCGGTACACGCATTCCATTTTCAGCGACAGGCACTGGCCGACAAATTGTGCCTTAGCGACTATGTTTTGCCGTCGCAAAACGGTGCGCGCGATCATGTGGCGATCTTCGTCGTTACCGCGGGAGCGGGGGTGCGCGAAAAATCCGAGGAAGCAAAGGCCTCGGGCCGCTATCTTTTTTCGCACGGACTGCAGGCGCTCGCCATCGAAACCGCCGAGGCATGCGCGGAATGGCTGCATCGCCGCATACGCGAGGATTGGGGATTTCCTGACCCGCCGTCATTGACGATGCCGGAGCGGTTCACGTCGCGGTATCGCGGGAAGCGATATAGCTTCGGATATCCCGCGTGCCCCAACCTCGAAGACCAAGCCGGCATATGGATGCTGCTGCGTCCCGAGGAAATCGGAGTGCATTTGACGGAAGGGATGATGATGGATCCGGAGGCGAGCGTCAGCGCGCTGGCGTTTCATCATCCGGACTGCACTTACTTTTCGGTGGGCGAACAGCCCGCGTAGACTGACGGGAACTGCGGCAGGGATTATCGTATTCGCGTGCAATTTCCTTTGACCGCAGAGAAAACCAGACTCCTCTTCATGCCGTTGGCAACTCCTCGCATTTTCCGCGTTGCCCTTGACGCCCTTCCGCGTTTCGACTAACTTCCTTGCAGTTTCTCGCGGTAATCCCGAGGCATCCTGATGAGCACCACGGCTCCTGGGCTCTATCTCTCCAGCACCGGCGGCTATCCCCGCGTCGGAGACTCGCCCGAATTGCAATTATTGCAGCAGACGATTCTATCGCTCGGTTCCGGCGACCGCACCACGGCGGACTTGCTGGATGCGCAAAATCAAGTGACGCGCCTGGCGATCGCAGCGCAGGTGAAGGCGGGACTGGATATTGTCACCGACGGACAAATCCGCTGGAGCGATCCGATTTCATATCTCGCAGCGAAACTGGACAATATCGAATTCGAAGGAACGGTCCCATTTTTTGACACGGAGGTTTGCTGCCGCCAGCCCGTATTGACCGGTCACCCGTTGCGGCGCGGGCATTTGATCACCGCAGAGTACAGCTTTGCCCGGAATGCGCTGGGCCATCTGCCGACGCCGAAACACAAAGCAGGCAAGCTGGCAATCAAACCGGTGCTGACTGGGCCTTACACCCTGGCGAAGTTTTCCCTTTCGGCGCATTCCAACAATGGAGGCGCGCACGGACCGGCGACACTTGAGGCGCGCGCTATGGCGTACGCAGAAATTCTGGCACCTGAAATTGAAGCGCTTTCGCAATCAGGAGCGGAGCTAATACAAATTGATGAGCCGGCGATCCTGCGACATGCTGGTGACTGGGCGATCTTCGAGCAGGCGCTCGCGATTTTGCTACAAGCTCGCGATAAAGTAAGAAAAGCCGACCGCAAACTTGAACTCGCGCTGTACGTTTATTTCCATGATGGTGCAGCCTTGTACGAGAAGCTGGTGGAATTGCCCGTGGATATCCTAGGGATCGACTTCACTTGCGACGCGGGTTTGATTGACACAGTGGTATCGAGCGGATCTCCGAAGCCGCTGGCATTGGGACTGGTGAATGGCCGCAAACAGCTCATCGAAGAGCCGGCGGACGTGGCGCGGCAAGTGGAGCGATTGTTCCCTCGAATTAAAGGAGGCCGCGCCTATCTGGGACCATCTTGCGGCGTGGAGTATCTATCCAGCGATGCCGCGTTCGCGAAATTCGCCATGCTCCCAAGGGTGCTGGCGGAGTTGAACGGCTGACTGCTTCAATTTTCTTCTGCTTCTACCGCAGCGTCATCTAGCCGAACTGACAATAGCTGTTTGGGGTCCGTTCCTCGCCGTTCCGGTTATTCCTGCGAAACATGTTGATAGCATCCGAAGCATGAAACGGCGAAATCTGGATGCGCTCTCGAGGCAAACGGCGACACCGGTCGCAGATCTGGTACCCATCATCCCTGAGCAGGAGTCGGTCCCACCTCCCGCGGCGCGTGGATTATCTTCGCACGTGCGGCAGCTCAGCAAACGCAACCAGGGAATTTCGCGATGGATTGCGCTGGCTGTTGTGGCCGGCGGAGTCGTGGCACTGGCCTTCGTGCAACTCGCAATTCGCTGACAGGTTTCCTTGCGCTTTTCAATCCCCGTTCTGATTCACGACCAAGCGCTCTCGCTATTAATTCTTTCGAAATCGCTTGTCTGAACGCTGGAGATTGGTGCTACTATCGCGCCAATGCCCAGCGGAGTAGTTGTCAACGCATCGCATTCTAGGACGGAGAGCGCACCGGCGACGGAAGTTCCTCGTTCCTCCCATACAGCCAGCGCGAAAATGTTTGGCGATGCTGACCCCTCGGGGTAGTGATAGCCATTTTCGCCGGGGCGGTAGCGGCGTTCGGTCTAATCAACATCTTCGTGCGCTAATAAGAGCTTTAGCTCGAACGGCCACATCCGTCCGCGGCGCCGGAAATCGCGAACTTTCAAAGGGTGGGTTGAAGCGAGTTCGGTTGCGATGTGGTTTTCGAGGGTGCTACCATTTGCGTGATGGCTTTTAATTTGAGCAACGATCCGCCTGAGCCAGAGCCGCAGCCTTCATCCGGACGTGGCGCGCGCCCTCCAGCCAAAGGCACCGTGATTGACATCCTCGACTTTCAGGAACCCACGCCTCCGCCGCCCGGCCTGATGGACAAACGTTTGCCGTTTCCGGTGTGGCTGCTCATCGCGTTGCTCTTAGGCGGTTTGATCGCAGCGGGGCTCTTTGTACTGGGTTCCGGCTAGCGCGGACGCGGGTTACGATGGCACTGATGCGATCTCGGACCGGAATATCCGTCCGGGGTGCACATTCAACAGGCTACCAAAATCAACTGGATCAGCCATTTACATCGGTAGCAGGGCCCAAGTGCTAGCCTGACCTAATCGCCGCGGCACCGCCGCGTCGGAACCTCGCGACTACCGCTTTCGCTACACTCCAATCACCCGCTATTGACGTATCTGCGATTTCCGTCGACGATAGTGTTCCTTCTCAGGGGACAAAGTGCAGCGCATTCTATCTACTTACCGGTTTATCAACCAACCGCTCGGGCCGGCGATGCTCGCGGAGATCGCGGCGGCGGGATTTTCCGGTGTGGAGGTTTTCTGCGCACCCCAGCATTTCAGCTATCGCGATTCGCAGGCGATCCGCGAACTCGGCGACGCCCTAGGCGAGCATCGCTTGCGACTGCATTCCTTACACTCTCCGACGGAACGCGACTTAGCCCCTGGGCGCGAGAGCGGGGTGCCGATTTCTATCTCCGATCCGGAGAGGATTCGCCGGCTGGATGCAGTGGATGAAATCAAGCGCGCGCTGGATGTCGCCGAGCGAATTCCGTTTCAGTGCTTGGTTCAGCATATCGGGCACGGACGCCAGATGGCGGATCCGCGCAAACTTGACGCGGCGTTTACGTCGCTGGAAAATTTATCCATGTTCGCAAAAGCGCGCGGCGTGACGATTGCGCTGGAAAATACACCGGACGAGTTGGGCGCCCCGGCGTCGCTGCAACATTTCATCACGGACACGCACTTGCACGATCTGAAGTTGTGCTTCGATATCGGGCACGCGCACGCGGAGGACGGTGTGAGCGCCGGTTTCGAAGCTATGCGCGAGCGCGTGGTCACTGCGCACATACACGACAATCACGGCGATAAGGACGAGCACCTTCTGCCTTTCGACGGAACGATCGAGTGGGAAGCGGCGCTACGCGCGATCGCCGGATTGCAGAAACCGCTACCGTTTGTCTTTGAAATCAAAGCGCAGGGAGCCGCGGGACCAACGCTCGATCAGATTCGTGCCGCGTGCGACAAACTCGAGGAAAAATTCGATTCGCTGGGAACCGGCGCCGCCCGGCCCTGATGCAGCGTTAGCTCGCACCAAGCGACTTTACAACTACGGGAAATTAATGACCCAAGAAGCGCAAGCGCCGATTTCGGCGATCACAATTGAACAAGCAGGCGCACACGCCGGCGGCAGCGTCGTAATTCGCGGATGGCTTTATAACCTGCGTGAATCCGGGAAGTTGCTGTTTCCGATTTTTCGCGACGGCACGGGAATCATACAGGGTGTGGTGTCGCTGAAAGAGCATCCCGAAGCGTTCAGTGCGCTAAAGGGATTGCCGCAGGAATCGAGCGTCGTCGTTACCGGCGTGGTCCGCGCTGAACCCCGTGCGCCGGGTGGATTTGAGATTGGCGTGAGCGAAGTCGAAGTGATTCAGCGAGTCGCGGATGCCGAGCCCTATCCGATCCAGTTGAAGGAACACGGCGTCGATTTTCTGCTCGACCGGCGGCACCTGTGGATTCGCACGCCGCGGCAAGCGGCCATCCTGCGCATTCGCGCGGAAGTCGAGCGTGCTGCGCGGAATTTCATGGACGAGCAAGGGTATACGCTCACCGACGCGCCCATCTTTACGCCCGCGGCGTGCGAAGGCACTACAACTCTTTTTGAAGTGAATTATATTGACGATCAGAAAGCATATTTGACGCAGTCAGGGCAGCTGTACGTCGAGGCTTTGGCGGCGGCCCTGGGCAAGGTTTACACTTTCGGCCCTACATTTCGCGCAGAAAAATCCAAGACTCGCCGCCACTTGACCGAATTCTGGATGCTCGAGCCCGAAGCGGCTTACGCGCACCTGGAAGATATGATCCAGCTCGGCGAAGGCTTGGTCAGCGCCGTCGTGCAGTCCGTCGCAAAAAATCGTACGCGAGAACTCGCGCTCATCGAACGTGATGTCGCGCCGCTGCTGAAGATCACGCCGCCTTTCCCGCGAATTACGTACGACGACGCGATCAAGGTTCTGCAGAAGGCAGGCAATCCCGCGAAGTGGGGCGACGATTTCGGCGGCGATGAAGAAACCATCATTTCGAAAGAATTCGACCGGCCAGTGATCATTCATCGCTATCCCTCGGCGATGAAGGCGTTTTACATGGCGACGGATGCGGCTCGCTCGGAGCTATCACTGAGTTTCGATATGATCGCTCCCGAAGGATATGGCGAGATCATCGGCGGCGGCGAACGCCTGGCGGATTACGACACGCTCGTCAAGCGCCTGCGCGAACACAATCTGCCGGAAGAATCTTTTCAGTGGTATCTGGATTTGCGTCGCTACGGCAGCGTGCCGCACGCAGGGTTCGGCCTGGGCCTGGAGCGCACCGTGGCTTGGATTTGCGGAACGGAGCACATTCGCGAGGTGATTCCCTTCCCTCGGATGCTGTATCGAGTTTATCCTTAACGTTCCCTTCCCCACGTCGGGGTCGCGAAAGCACAAAAAAATGCCCGAAAAAATTCGCATTATCGGTGTGCCGATGGACCTTGGCGCAAGTCGCCGAGGCGTGGATATGGGCCCTTCGGCTTTGCGCGTGGCGGGATTACAGTCGCGATTGAAGCAATTGGGCCGGCAGGTGGAAGACATCGGCAATGTGATTGTTCCGCAGCCGGAGGAACAGCCGTACGGCGAGAAGCGGGCCCGTTATCTGGACGAAATTTCGGAGGCGTGCAAAGGGCTGGCCGATGCGGTGAAAAAAACGCTGGACGAGGACATGATTCCGCTGGTGCTCGGTGGCGACCATTCGATTGCCGTCGGCACTACCGCGGGTGCGGCGGCTCACTTCAATAAGAATTCGAAGCGAATTGGAGTGATCTGGCTGGATGCGCACGGCGACATGAATACGCCGGATTCATCGCCTTCAGGCAACGTGCACGGAATGCCGCTCGCGTCCATCATGGGTTACGGGCCGCCGGAATTGACGGACCTGGGCGGAATCAAGCCGATGGTGGAACCGCGCAACGTTTCGCTGGTCGGCATTCGTGATCTCGATTCCAAAGAACGCCGGCTGGTGAAGGATTCCGGGGTACATGTTTTCACCATGCGCGATATTGACGAGCGCGGTATGCGCGAAGTGATGGCGGAAGCTCTGCGATTTGCCGGGGATGACACTGCGGGGATTGCGGTGAGCCTAGACATGGACTTCGTAGACCCTACGGACGCGCCGGGCGTAGGCACGCCGGTGCGCGGTGGCGTGACGTACCGCGAGGCGCATCTGGCGCTGGAAATGATTGCCGATAGCAAGCTGATGGCTTCGTTCGAGCTGGTGGAAATCAATCCGGTGATTGACTTGCACAATACCACTGCCACGCTGGGTGTTGAACTCGTGCTTTCCGGCCTGGGAAAGAAAATCCTCTGATGCGTGTGCGAACTGCGTTTTTCGGTGAGATGAGACCTCTATGAACGCCTCCCAAAAGCGGTTGCGCATCGGCGTGCTTTTCGGCGGACGTTCTGGCGAGCACGAGGTTTCGCTCGCTTCCGCTGCGTCCGTGATTCGGGCGCTTGATCCCGAAAAATACGAAGCGGTGCCTATCGGCATCTCGAAGGATGGCCGTTGGTTCGTCGGCACGGGATCGCTGAAGATGCTCGCGGACGTACTGAAATCGGGAGACCGCGTAGTGCTGCCTCCAGATCCCAGCGCCGCGTCGCTTGTGCCGTTGGGACCCGCGGCGGGTCAGCCGAGCGTCAGCGTGGATGTAGTGTTTCCAGTGCTGCACGGCACGTTCGGCGAAGATGGGACCGTCCAAGGCTTGCTTGAACTCGCTGGCTTGCCGTACGTTGGCGCCGGTGTTTTGGCGTCGGCTGTAGGCATGGACAAAGACGTCCAAAAACGCCTTTTCGACGAAACAGGGCTGCCAATCGTGCCCTTTCTGGCTATCCGCCGGTCGGAGTGGGAGCGCGAGCGCGCGAAAGTGCTGAAGGCGATCAAGAAGAAATTCCGTTTTCCGATTTTTGTGAAGCCCGCGACGCTCGGCTCGTCTGTTGGAATGACGCGGGTAAAGGCCGCGCACGACATTTCCGCAGCGATGGACCTGGCTGCTGAATTCGCGCTGAAGATCATTGTGGAGCGCGGCGTGACGGGGCGCGAAATTGAAGTGTCGGTGCTTGGGAATGACGAGCTGACCGCATCCATGCCCGGCGAAATCGTCCCGCACCGCGAATACTACGACTACCGCGCAAAATACCTGGAGCAAGGAACGCAGCTGCTGATTCCCGCAAAGTTGAATCGGAAGCAAGCGGCGGTTTTCCAGAATTATGCTGTGCGCGCTTTTCGCGCGATCGACGGCACCGGAATGGCGCGCTGCGATTTCTTTCTGGAGCGTCGCACCGGGAAAATTTTCATCAACGAACTGAACACTATTCCCGGCTTTACCTCGATCAGCATGTATCCCAAATTATGGGAGGCGTCCGGACTACCTTATCCGAAGCTGATTGACCGGTTGATCGAACTCGCCATGGAGCTCCATCGCGATAAGGCTCGCACGAAGTATTCCATCGAACTCCCCAGCGGAGCTGCCGGCGCGCTCGATGCTTAGTAATAAAACCCTCGTTTGAAGCGTAATAACCAGTGAGGCATCTCGCGGTTCATCAGACAGCAGGAACGTTTGACTGTTGCCGCGAGATTTATTAAACTAACTAGTTGGTTAGCTAATCCTCTATGCTGGAGGGCGTCGCGCGTAGCCGGGAAACGCCGCTGCGAACCAGCAATGTCGAACCGGGTCGGGGGCCGGTAAAACGATGAAACGGGGCAGAAAAAAAGTGGCCAACCCGGCCACCGCGCGGAGGATTCTCGCTGCGGCGGAGCACCAATTCGCTGCGCAGGGCATGGCGGGCGCGCGGACGGAGGAAATTGCATCCGCGGCGCACGCCAATAAGGCGATGCTTTACTACTATTTTGGAAACAAGCGCCGCCTGCATCGCGCCGTGCTCGAGAATCTCTTCCGCCAATTGCGAACCGGAGTTTACGATCCGCCGCGAAAACAGGCTTCGCCCCGCGAGCGGCTGCGCGAATTCATTACGGCCTATTTCGATTTTCTGGCGTCGCATCCGAATTATCCCCGGCTGGTGCATCGCGAAGCGATGGAGGCGACGCGAGCATTCGATTGGATCGTCAGCCAGTTTCTCCGGCCTTTCCACCGGCGGCTGGTACAGACGCTCGAGGCCGGAATCGCGGCGGGCGAATTTCGGCGTATTGATCCGGATCACGCAGCTTTCACCATCATGGGCATGACGACATCTTATTTCGCGGCTGCCGCGATTTTCGGCCGCGTCGCGGGAAGAGATTTGCTCGCCAAGGATGCGCTGGCGGAGCGGAAGCACGCGCTGCTGGATTTTCTGGATCATGGCTTACTTCGCGCACAGGAGAAGCGCCGATGACCGGCCGTAAATTCTTCACCATGCTGTTTGTGATTTTCGTGATCGCGGCCGTCGCCTACTACTTCACTACACCGCGCGGCAGCGATATTCCGTTGATTGGAGTGATGGACGGCAACGAAGTGATCGTCAGTCCACAGATTACGGGCCGCATCGTGAACTTGACGGTTGACGAAGGAACGGCGGTGAAGAAAGGCCAGCTGATCGCCGAGCTCGACTCCGCGCAATTAGAGGCAAGCCTCGCGGCCACAAAAGCAAACGTAACCAGCTTGGAAGAGCAGGTTAACGAAGCGAACCACAATTACACGTGGACCAACAACCAGACCGACGCTTCGGTGACTGAGGCGCGCGCCCGAGTGACCTCTTCGAGCGCGCAGCTTCCTCCAGCGCGAGCACAGCTAGTGCGCGATCAACAGGATTTGAAGCGCTTGCAGCAACTCTTCGCCAAAGGAGAGGTTTCCGAGCAAGACCGCGATCACGCCGAAGCAGCTGTGCGAATTTCGCAAGCGAACGTGGAAGCGCTGGAAGAGGTGGTGCGCGCTGAATCGGCCGCTGTGGAAGTGGCGCGGGCCAATCGCAAGCAAGTGGACGCACGCAAGAGCGCGATCAACACGACGCTCGCTCAGCTGGAGCAGGCGCGAGCGTCGCAGGCGGAAATGGCCGCGCAATTGGCGTACACGAAAATTTACGCGCCGATTGATGGCATCGTTTCCGTGCGCGTGGCCAAGCAGGGAGAAGTGGTGGCACAAGGCTCGCCAATCGTCGTGGTCGTGGACATCAATGATCTTTGGGTCCGCGCGGATGTGGAAGAAACACTCATTGATTCCATCCGGTTCGGCCAGAAACTGAAAGTGAAGCTTCCCTCCGGAGACGTCATCGAGGGTTCGGTGATTTTCAAAGGCGTGGAAAATGATTTTGCCACACAGCGTGACGTGAGCCGCACCAAGCGCGACATCAAGACCTTCGCGATCAAGGTGGCGGTGCCCAATCCCGAGGGACGGCTGTTCACGGGAATGACCGCCACAGTTCTGCTGCCGCATCCACCGACGCAAAGCTGGTTCGCGCGTCTCTGACGCCATGGACCCGAAACCCATCAACGCCGTTGAAGTGGACCATCTCACAAAGAAGTTCGGGGACTTGGTGGCGGTCAACGACGTCAGCTTCAACGTCGCACATCGGGAAATCTTTGGCCTGCTCGGGCCGAATGGCGCAGGCAAGACGACGCTGATTCGCATGATGACGACGCTCACTCCGCCAACTTCCGGGACCGCGCGAATCGCGGGCCACGACATCGTCACAGACGAAGATGGTGTGCGTCACGCGATGGGCGTGATTCCGCAGGCTCTGACTTCCGACCCTGAGCTTACCGCCACGGAAAATATGTTGATTCACGCGAAACTATACGGCGTGCCGCGGGCGCAGCGCGACAAGCTCATCCATGATCTCCTCGAATCGGTGGATTTGCTCAAATTCAAGGACGCGTTGGTGCGCACCTTTTCCGGAGGAATGCGACGGCGACTGGAGATCGCTCGCGGATTGGTTCATTCGCCGAGAATTCTTTTTCTGGACGAGCCGACCACGGGTCTGGATCCAGTGTCGCGCAGCAACGTGTGGCAATTGATCCGTGGATTGTGCGAGCGGTCGGAACTGACGATCCTGCTCACAACTCACTACATGGATGAGGCCGACAAGCTTTGCGACCGCATCGCGATCGTGGATCACGGCAAGCTGGCGGCGCTGGATACGCCCACGAAACTGAAGGATAGCGTTCCGGGCAACGACACGCTCGAAGCAGAATTTGAGGGCGCGCCGTCGGACTGGGACGAGCAGCTTGGAAGATTGGCGCAGGCCGCCGGC
>Ga0307478_10001013_pt1 | contig 25963 bp, 16 predicted proteins | sample atmos_gasesECM4C_2_FD_203713 | JGI IMG/M metagenome (GOLD analysis project Ga0307478, IMG submission 203713) | Hardwood forest soil microbial communities from Morgan-Monroe State Forest, Indiana, United States - atmos_gasesECM4C_05 | ecosystem: Environmental > Terrestrial > Soil > Temperate...
CCAAAGATGCGCATCGTGGTCGATGCGGGCCATGGCGGTTGGGACCTGGGAACCGTGGGCCGCAAGGGGTTGCTCGAAAAAGATGTCGTGCTTGAGATTGCCCAAAGGCTGGGCAAGCTCCTCGAAAACCGTCTGGGCGCGGAAGTGATCCTCACGCGGAAAGACGACAATTACATTCCGCTCGATGAGCGGGCGGGCATCGCAAACCAGTCGCAGGCGGATTTATTTGTCTCGGTTCACGCCAACTACAGCGACCTGCCCTCGGCGCGCGGCGTGGAAACCTATTACACAAACTTCTTTTCTTCGCCGAGTGCGAAAGATGTTGAGGCGCGCGAGGATGGAACCGTCGCCAAGACCACGGCGATGGCAGCGCTTTCGCCGGTCGATCTGCACGATCGCATCGAGCAGTCGCGCCGATTAGCGGCCAGCGTGCAGCGCTCGCTCTACGGAACTTTGTCGGTGCAGAATCCCGGACTGCGCGATCGCGGCGTGAAAGAGGCATCCTACGTGGTCCTCACAGAGACCGCGATGCCAGGAATTCTTGCCGAAGTTTCCTTCGTCAGCAGTCCTACCGACGAGCAGAAACTTCGCAGCGACGGCTACCGCGAACAGATCGCCGAAGCGTTGTACAAAGGCATCGCGCGTTATGCCGCCAGTTCGCGCGGCGTGAAGATGGCCAGCGCCGGGAAGTAAGCCGCTGCTACTTGATCCCCGCTCGATATCTAAGAACGACAGGGACGACGGCACATGAAAACGCCGCGGCCCGATGCGCCTGGGCCGCCGGGGGCGGCTGTTCCTACATGATTTTGGGGGCGTTAGCGGACGATGGCGTCCGCCGCTCCACTTAATTTCCTGCCGCGACGCCGCCGTATTTTTCCAGCCACTTCAGTTCTTCGCGGACCTTGATTTTGCCGTGCCAGGGATTTTTGTCCAGGCTGTGGCCTTCGCCGGGGAAGATTAGCAGCTTGTTGGGGATGCCGAGGGAGTACAGGGCGTGCTCGAGCAGGTAATCTTCGAGGACGGCGACGCGGATGTCGTCGGCGCCAGCGACCATGTGGGTGGGAGTGCGTACTTTGTCGATTTGGAAGATGGCGGCTTCGTCGTGATAGCGCTGAGGGGCTTCCCAGGGACGTCCGCCGAGGAAGTAGGCGTCGTCGGCAGTGGTGTCGTCGTTGCCCCAGTTGCCGACGTGCTCGACCGCGCCGGCTCCGGTGACAGCGGCTTTGAAGCGCGTGGTTTGGGTGATGAGCCAGTTGGTCATGTATCCGCCATAGCTGTAGCCGCCGACGGTGAGGTGGTTGGGGTCGGCGATGCCGTCTTTGACGAGGGTGTCGACGCCTTCGAGAATGTCTTTGCCGGGACGCGAAACGATTTGCGGAACGATCTGCATGAGGAACTTGTCGCCGTATCCGGTGGAGCCGCGGTAGTTGGGCTCGAAAACGAGCCATCCATTGGTGGCGGCAAGTGCGCCCCACTTATACCAGTCGGCTTCGAAGTAGTCGCCGTCGGCTTCGGCGGGGCCTCCGTGAATGAAGGTGAACATGGGCAGATTTTTCTGCTCGGGCTTTCCTGGTTCAAAGCTACCGGGCGGGTAGATCAGCATGCCTTCGATTGTGGTGCCGTCGTCGGCTTTCCAGCGGTAGGGTTTGCCTTGGGGCATGTCGCGCTCGGTGAAGAGTTTATTGAGCGCGGTGATGGGACGGGCGCTTTGCAACAGGTTCGGTCCTTCAGCGAGATAAACCTCGGAGGGGCGCGTGAGAGAGGAGTAGACGTAGGCGACGCGCAGGGAGCGCAGTCCGGTTGAAGGATTTTCGTAAGTTCCGGGCCAGCCATCGAACTTGCGCAGCGGGGCAGAGGGCTGCTCTGCTACGTACATTTGGACTTCGGTGCCGAGCCGCGCAGTCACGACCGCACCGTCGCCATAAGAGCCGTAGCTGGCAATCTCGCCGGTGAAATCTTTATTCCACTGCTCGACCGTTCCGGTGTCAGAGTCGACCCAGTAGAGATGAGGCTGCAGGTCGCGGTAGGGGCCGGTGATGTCCCCGACCTCGACGGTGAAAAAGATGTGGCGGCTATCACTGGCCCAGTGCGGATGGGTTTCGACCGCCTGGTTGTGGGTGAGTTGGCGCGGTGCGGGTGGTTTCGATTCGCTGCCGGCAGTCGCAGCCGAGGGCGGCTGCTCCACATCGACTTCGTAAATCTCTACGTCTTCATTTTTTTCCTGGCGCTGGCTGATCGCGTTGGTGAGGAAGGCGAGCTTCGTGCCGTCGGGCGAGGTAATGATGTTCTCCACGCGCAACGACGAGGTCGCAAGGATGCGTGCTCCGGGCGTGAGATCGGGTTCTTTTTCGCCGGTCTTTTCTTTTTCTTTCGCGTCTTTTTCTTTCGCGGGAGCGGCGGTGCGATCGGCAAGGGCTGCGGCAACGTCAAGGGCGAAGATGGTGTCGCCGCGTTCGGCGGTGCGGTATTGAACCACGTCTTTCCATTGTTTCTTGTAATCGTCTTTCTGCGTTTTAGTCCACGGCTGGCGAGTGGCAAAGTAGATGGTGCGAGAGTCGGCGGACCAGGAGAATGTGTGGACCTCTTCCTCGCCGGTGGTGAGCAGAATCGCTTCGCCACCCGAGGGAGAGATCACGTAGATCTGAGCAATGTCTCCTTTGTCTTCATCTTTACCTTTGCCTTTGTCATCGTCCGAGTCCGAATCTTTTTCGAAAGATGATTTACGTTCGGAAAGGAAGGCGATCCAGCGGCCGTCGGGCGACCACTTAGGTTCGGTATCGTGACCGGACTGGGTGAGTTGGATCAACGATCCGGGCTTCGGGTCGTCGCGGTAAAGCCAGAGATCATGGCGAAAGATGTTCTGGTCCCAGTCGGCGCGCTCGGTGGCGATAACAACGGAATTGCCGTCAGGAGAAAGAGCCACGGAGGTGTAGCTGACGGAATTGAAGAATTCGTCGAGCGTGAGCTTGGGCTTGTTGTCGGCGAATGCTAAGAAGGTGGAAGCGAGAAGCGTACAACCGAGAAATGTGGTGAATGACAACGAGTTCTTTCTTGATTTCATGGGATTTTTTGATCGGTTCATCGATATCTGCAGCTTTACGGCACGGGCTCGGCATCCTTGAGTGCCTGATCGAGCGGTTGGCTGGGACGAGCTGTGCCCTGGACGATTCGCCAACCGTCGTCGTAAGCGTGAAAGGCAGCGGTGGAACGATAGCGCACGTCGCTGGAGTAGATCGCGGCGCCAACTTCGTTCACGGGAATCCATCTCCAGGAAAATTCGACGTCGGCTACGCGGCCCAGCTTGCTGATGCCGGTGACGGCAACCAGTTCGCGCCGGGCGACAGGAATGCGGAAGGCTTGCTTGTCGGAATCGCTGGGCGGGATGAGAGGCCGAAATGTATCCACGCCGGCAGGTGAGAGCGCGACATCCCAGCATGGCGGCGGAGAAATGTCAGCTGGACAGCGGGCTTGCGTGGCGGAGATCCATCCGTGATGCTGCAAGGCCAGATATTCGGTGGAAAGATAATCCGCATTGGAAACGATGCCGGTGGTCATCTGAAATGACTGCGTCGCCCGGAAAGTGTTGGAGGTTGCAATGAGGTCGGCGGCGAGGCGGCGCGTGAGGAAGTCGCGGGGAGAACAAGACGAGAGCACGAGCATGGCCGCAATCGACAGAGCGAAGATGTATGGTTTCCGCATCAACAAGGGAGCGAGCCGAACGCGTCATCGACGCGCGATAAGAACACTTTGCTCGGATGACAATTCTACCGGATTGTGAACAAATGCGAACTCTTGCGCGGCAAGAAAGGATGGGAGGCGATCTGGCCTTCGAATTGAGCAGACCAGCGACCGGGAACGGCAGTGGAGCAATGAGGGCAGCGGCCATCCGGCGTCAGGCGATAGCGCTTGATCAGATAGCCGTAGCGCTCGATCAGGGTTTCGCCGCACTGCGGACAGCGCGTGTCTTCCCATTCCGCAACCATGCCGGGGAGGTTTCCGGCGTAAATGTAGTGAAGGCCGGATTCGCGGCCGATTTCTATGGCGGGCAGCAAATCATCGGAGCGAGTGTCGCGCGCGACATCATTTTGCATTTTGTAGTCGCCGTGAAAGGCCGTGACGTGCCACGGAATATCGGGAGAGATACCCGCCAGAAATTCTGTGAGGCGGCGAAGTTCGTCGGGCGAATCGTTGAAGCCGGGGATCAGAAGCGTGACAATCTCAAGCCAAAGCCCCATCTGATGAATGCGGCGAATGCTTTCGAGGATGGGACCGATGCGTCCACCGAGTTCGTGATAGTGGCGGTCGTCGAAACTCTTGAGATCGACTTTATAGAGATCGAGCCAGGGGCGCAGATACTCGAGCACCTGAAGAGTGCCGTTTCCGTTTGAAACAAAGCCGGTGACGAGTCCAGCGGCTTTGGCTTCTTTGAAAACTGCGACCGCCCACTCGCTGGTGATGAGCGGCTCGTTATAAGTGCTCACTAAAATCTTTGCGCCTTGCGCGATGGCGTCGCGCACCAGGTGTTCGGGCGAGGCTTGGTGCGGAGGCGAGACTGCGTTGGGGTCGCGCAGGGCTTGCGATGTAACCCAGTTCTGGCAGTAGGCACAGTGCAGATCGCAGCCCATCATACCGAAGCTGTAGGCCAACGCGCCAGGGTACGCGTGAAAGAATGGCTTTTTTTCGACTGGATCGCATTGAGTTCCGGCTGTGTATCCCCAGGGAACAAGTAGTTTGCCGTCGCGGTTGTAGCGGACTTTGCAAACTCCGGGCTGGCCTTCGGGGATGGGGCAGCAATGTCCGCACGCAAAACAGCGCACGCGGTTGTTGTCAAGTTTCTCGACGAGGGCGGGTTCGGCTTCGCGGACGCGTTCGTCGAGGATGGTGCGGAGGGTGGGCACGGCTGGTTCTATTTTAACGCTGGGTCGGTGAGGACGCGACCGTGGTGGAAATGCCTTGCTAGGCTTGCAGTAGCACGGTGGTGAAAGGGGTCCTTCGACTGCGGTGGTGCTTCGCCTTCGCGAGGCACCACCTTCGCTCAGGATGACAAAACGAGGGGGACAGGAGGCCTGGGCCTGGGTCTAGTGGCCGGGTTGCGGTTGGGTTGGGGATTCGTGCTGCTGGTACCAGATTTCGGCTTGTTGTTCGATAGTGGCGGCTTGGGCGCGGCTCATGTGGGAGGCCAGGATATTCGCGAGTTCCTTGCTGCCTTTGTCGCCGCCAGCGCGAGCGAGAACAGTCCAAAAGTAGGCTTGATTCAGACTTGCCGGAACACCGCGGCCACCCCAGTAGAGAGCGCCTAATTTCGACTGCGCGGGAACATAGTTGTGCTCGGCCGCCTTGGTGAACCAGCGAGCGGCTTCGGTTTCGTCGCGTCTCACCGCATGTTTTTCGTCTCCCTGGGCGTAGAGAAGACCTAACGCGTTCTCAGCGGCGGGGTCGCCTTGATCCGCCAGTGAACGAAGTTGTTTTGGATCGGCGGAATCGATCGCGGGAAATGCTGCGGTTGATTTGGAAACGTCCGCAGGTGACGACGAAGAAGCGAGCACCGTGTGCTCACTGGTCCGATCACGTTCAATTAATTTTTCCTGAATCCAGGGCGCGAGAATGAAGCCCAGCGCCATGAATATGGTAGCAGCGGTGGCCATTAGCAAGACAAGATGAGCACGCGGAAGGCGTATGCCGCCGATTTCATTGGGATCGTTGTTTACTTTTTCTTGCTGACTTTCACCCCGTTGCTCGTTCTCGCTTTTCTGCGAGGCCTCACTCGCAAAAAGAATGCTGCCCTGCGGAGAAAAGTTCTGGGTAGGAGTTGGGGGAGCTGTCGAAGAACTAGCGATCGCCCGACGAACGGCGGCAAAAATCGTACCCGCGAAACGGTGCAGAACTCCGCCGTCATTTTCACTGAAGGCTTCAGGGTCGGGAGAAAACAGCTCGATCAGGCCGATAGCCTTCCCGCTGGTAACGATTGGGCACGCGAGAATCGATCGAACTCCCAAAGCACGACAGCTTTCACGATCCACGCGTTCGTCGGTTTCGGCGTCGTGACAGATCAATACTTTCGCAGTGCGTACGCATTCCCCGGAAAAACCGGAACCGATTCTTAGAATTGCGCCCACTGGGGGAGCGCTTTCGCCGGAACTCGCGCGGCAGATCATGGTGTCGGTGTCTTCGCCGACGAGAGCGATCGCCGCGCCTGACGCGCGAAGCATTGACCTCGCTCGCGAGGCGACCAGAGAAAGGATTGCCACCAGATCGGTCCCGAGAGAGTCAGCTTCTCGTTGTACAGCCGAGGCGGCGGTTAGCGTATCCGTGTAATTCGGTGGAGGAGTAGACTCTGCGGAAAGTTTAGCCTGGGTTGTACCTCGAACTGCAGCATTGGCTGCCGCAGCGATCGCGTTGAGAAACAACCACTGCCGCAGACTACGAACCGACGAGTCTGGCAAATTGGAGAAGCTGAAACCGGTGCGGGAGGTCGGGTCCGACCATATCACGTTGGCGGCGACCGTGATTTGCGCACTGGCTTCTGCGAGGTCGAGACACAAGTCAATCTGCTGATTACTTTGCAATGGAGATGAGCACTGAACCGCAACGCCCGTCTCGCTGATGTCGAGGACTTCATAGAGACTGAGCATCTCGCCCTTCGCCGTGCCGCTAAACGTCGCGTAGGCAGGCACGTGCACCTTGTGCCGGACCCGGTGGCGGCGATTCGGAGTGAAGGATCGAGAGGCTTGGGAAGTGGCAGCCATGCGCAAAGAGCGGCTCTTGCCCGTCTATATTAACCCTGAAGTGGGAAAACTCAGCAGAAGATTCATGCGGGAAAAACTCGGCAAGGCCAACCCGTTCGCCGGTGAGAAGAGGTCCGCGGCGAATCTAGGCCAAGCGTCGTAGAATCTGCGCGTTATGAATGCTTGAGATGCGGGAGATGGCAGCAACCATCATACTTGAAAGAAGTTGCATAGTCGCGACATCCCGTTCGTCGAAGGCGCTAGGCGACGAGGAAAGCACCTCGAAGACGCCTAAGGTACGGCGGTAGTAGCGAAGCGGCGATACCAAAATGGAACGGACGCCTAGGCGGCGGCAGCTGGCGAGATCGACGCGCGGGTTGCGTTCGGCGTCGTGGCAAAGCATGACTTCGCCGGTGCGTACGGCTTCGGCAGAGATGCCGGCGTCGGTTTGCAGGCGGACACCAAGATCAGGGGCAGTGCGGCCAGCTCGGGCGCGACAGACGATCTCATCCCCAGCGCGCAGAGCAATCGCGGCTCCGGTGGCGCCGGTGAGATGCTGAGCGCGTTCGGTGATAGCGCTGATGGCGGGTTCGAGGTCCAGCTCGGCGGCATGGATGTCGACTTCTTCTCCCGGATGGACGGCCCGGAAGCCCGAAACGGGGTGCGCGGCGTTGGCCACGCGAAGCTGGCTGCGAAGAGCGATCGAAGGTACGCGAGCGTGATGCTCGGCTACGTCGATGACCTGAGGATCGGGCACAGTGCGCAGCAGGTCGCGTACCAGGCTGTCGAGCTCAGAATCGGTGATGAGATGAGCCGTTTGCACGTTGCGCAGCGACCCGCCGAGCACGCGGGAAAGGCTAAGCAGGGTTGTGTTTCCGCAGGCGAGGCAATACGGGCGGCTATTGGTGCTGATCAATTCGCACTGGATGCAGAACGTCGCGGTCTGCAGAGGAACAAAATGAACGTCTTTGAAGGTGGTGCCATAAACTGACTTGCGAGACATGATTGCGAGTCCTCTCAACTACTTACAAGTAGGCTAAGGTAAACAGGTATGGACGTCGTTTGGCAGTGTCCGCATTGGTTCCACATGTGGAAAAGTCGGGCTTTTAAAAGGTTGCGGCGCGGCGACGTACGGTACTGACAGACATGAGTGTGCAAATTCTTGCGTTGCACTATTGGCTAGGACGGGCCGTCCGATGCGGGTTTCGAGGCGATACTTTTGTGTGTCGGGAGTCTTGATTTGAGGCGAATCCTGAGTTAGGATAATGAAACGTTCGAGGCGGCAAGCTTCGATCGACTGGGGGGTATCTCATGCAGTGGACAGCACCCGCTTTTGAAGAAGTTTGCTTGAATTGCGAAATCAACTCATACGCCAGCGCCAAGCTTTAACCGTCGGCCCCTCCCTTTAATTTTCATTCTAGCTTTGCGATCTGCCACGCGCCGGAAGGCGTGCGCGCGCAAGACACCTCCCATCCTTTTCGTAATCTCGCCTTGTTTCGAAAATCTTCTTGAGTAGGTCTCAGCTCTAGCCAGCCTGCGCAGCTGCAAATCCCGCGTCATCTTTTCCGGCTTGAGGAATCACGTGAACTGTGTGACGAAGAGTGCGGTCCAAAGCGTCGGCTAGGGCGGTGGGAAACGTCGAAGTCAGAAGGTTGATGTCGAGCTGCAAATCCCTCTGCGAATACGAGCGGTGAAGGACGAAGGCTCCACAGTGACGATTGGAAGAGCTGACGAGATCGAGTGAGAGAGTCCAGACCGCCAAGTCTTCAATCGATCTCGATCCCCTGTTCTTTCCCCAATGAAAAAACCCTTCAGAACGTCCCCGCTGTGGGGCGGGATCGTTGACACTGAACAGATAAGATTCACCGGGAAAAAGTTTGAATCGAACGTCAAATCCATCGAAATCGTTCGAGGCGAAAGCAGCCTCGAGAATGCGAAAAATCTGATCGTAGTCGCGGGCAACTTTGAGTTCTTCGGCAGCCCTTCGAATCGCGAGGTTATTGATGACGATCGTACGCTGGTCGAAGGTGCGCTGAGCGACGCGAGCCAGTTCTCCTAACTCGAGATATCCCAAGCGTTGTACGCCGACCCAGATTCCAGTGCCAAGCACAGCCAGCACCAAGCCCAAAGAACTGCCTGTCGGCCACAGCAGGAACAGACTGAGAAGCGCGAATACCGCCGAGACCCCATAGAGGACAACCACAACCTGTCTGTGAGAGAGCCCGTGTTGCAGAAGCTTGTGATGAATGTGTTCGCGGTCGGCGGTGAAAACCGGGCGTCCACTAATTAAGCGCCGGAGGATCGAAAGCGAAGTTTCGAGAATCGGCAGGCCGAACGAAACAACGGGGATGGCGACGGCGACGATCGTCGGGGATTTTTGTGCGCCTTCCAGCGCGAGAGCGCTCAAAAGGAATCCGATGAAAAGGCTGCCTGAATCTCCCAGGAAAATGGTTGCCGGGTTGAAATTGTAGCGAAGGAAGCCGAGGATCGCGCCGGCCAGGGCAATGGCCAGAACAGTGACCAGTGAATATCCGTTCAGCAGCGCAACCACGAAAGCAACCAGAGTGGAAAACAAGGCGGAACCGGCCGCCAAGCCGTCCAAACCATCGATGAGGTTGAATGCGTTGGTAATGGCCAGCACCCAAAGAATCGTAAGCGGCAATCCCACGAACCAGGGCAATTGACGGGTGCCGAAAAGAACAGGGATGCTGAGGATTCGCAGGCCTCCAATAAACAGCAGGGAGGCGGCGAGAGATTGAACCGCGAACTTGACGTACGGGCCAACACTGTAGACGTCGTCGTAAACGCCGAGCAGGAAGACCAGGGATGCCGGACCGAGAACGGTAAAAAGAGTCTTCAGGGAAAATGCGGCGTTCAACGCTGGAACATATTGAGCCAGGAAAGCAGCCGCCACCATGGTCAACGAGAACGAAACGAAAATTGCGACGCCGCCCAGGCGCGGCAGTGGAACGGAGTGCAGGTGCCTCTCATTCGCTGGAACCGCAACCCATCCTCGCTGCGAGGAGAAGTCGCGCACGTACCGGGTGAGGACGAACGAGAAAGCCAGCGACAAGAAGAAAATCGCAAAGATAACTACCGTCAACTAGCCTCCTTCGGCCTTTGAGTCGCGGACTGAAGCGCGCAACATTCTCGTACGACCGTAAAGTATGGCGCAGCACGGTGCTGGTTGGTAGTGCGTTAAAGGGTTCCGTTTGTTCTGAGAGTTGAAAGGAATCTAGCAGTCTCACAACGCAAGGGTCAATTGCTTATTAGTGAAAAATCTGTGGAAAACCCGATTTGGCAGTGTATAGATCGTCGATTCCATGCGATTGGCTTGAGTGACAACATGCTAAACTCGCTGACGACCCTTCTTTAACCAGAGGCTTGTCCATGGTGTTCGGCAGACGGAGTTTTGCGCGCAGCACGAGTATGCTCGCGTGCGGCTTGGCATTCAGCGTGGCGGTTGCGGCGCAGACGCAACAGCAGCCTGCGTCTCCGCCGGCGGAAGCTACGGTCCCGGCGCTGCCAGCGGCGATACCGCTCTCGCAAGCCGCAACGGGAAGCACGCTGAACAACTCCGACCACACAAAGCCCGCCGAGAACGGTTCGATCAACTCGATCACGTCGGGAAACTCGATCACGCAAGGCCATGAGAATTCTTCGCTCCGACTGGGCCCTGGGGATTTGATTGAGGTCGGCGTCTACAACGTGCCTGAGTTGTCGACGAAAGCGCGAATCGGCAATTCCGGAGATATCTATCTTCCGCTGGTCGATTATGTCCACGTAGGCGATCTTACCGTGGAGGAGGCGCAAACCTTGATCGAAAAGCGACTGGTGGATGGAGGGTTTGTCCGCAGCGCTCATGTGACGATCTTCCTTGACGAGTCGGCGTCTCAGGGAGTCACGGTGCTCGGCGAAGTTACGAGACCCGGGATCTATCCAGCGATTGGAGAGCGCAAACTATTCGACATGATTTCGGCTGCCGGAGGATTTACAGTTTCGGCGGGGCGCAAAGTAAGCATCATTCGGTTCCACAGCCAGAGCGAGCCGATTACAGTGAATCTGCCAAGAAATCTTGCGGACGATTTGCAAGATGATATTCAGATTTTTCCCGGCGACACGATCACGGTGCCACGGGCTCCGATCATCTACGTGGTGGGAGATGTCGGCCATCCCGCGGGATTGCTCGTCGACAATGGCAGCCTTACGGTGTTGCAGGCTCTGGCATTGGCTGGGGGTGCGAACCACACGGCCAAGATAGGGAGCGTTCGCATTATCCGAAAAGGGCCGACCGGAATGACGGAAACGCACGTTCCTTTGAAGAAGATGTTGGAAGCGAAGGCTCCGGACGTGACTCTCCAGGCCGACGACATTCTCTTCGTACCGCTCAGTGGAGCCCGGGTTGCGGCGGCGCAGGGGGTTTCTGCGGCGATATCCGCGGCAACGGGTTTGGCGATCATCGCCGCCCACCCCTGAAGCTCAATTACGCAGCGATTTCTTTTGCCGGCGACTCGGGCAAGCCGAGCATTTGTTCAAGCATGTGAACGTATTTTTCTGCGGTGTGACGGCGCGAAAATTTTCGTACGATATGTTCCCTGCCGCTCCAGCCCATTTCCTGGGCAATTTCTCGATTCGCCGCTAGATAGCAAATAGCATTCGCCAGCGCCGCGGCATTCTCAGGCTCAATCGCAAGTCCGGCGCGGGCCTCTTCTATAATGCCCCGCGCTTGCCCGTCTACGCCAAGGATAACCGGCCGCGCACACGACATAAATTCAAGCATTTTAGTGGGTATGACAGTTTTGAATAACTCACTTTTCCTGAGCGGCACCAGGCAAACGTCCGAGGCGGAGATGTAAGCAGGAACTTGCTCTCTAGCCTGCTGGTCGATGAAGAGCACGTTGTTCAGGCCGCGCTGGCGCGCCAAAGCTGTTATGCGATCCTTCTCGGCGCCTTCCCCCACCATCAGAAAAACAATCTCGGCGCTACGGTGTTGCAACTGAGCGGCAGCGTCGAGAATCGTCTCCAGGCCGTGGGCCATCCCCATTGTGCCGATATAAGAAACGACAAACTTTTCCTGGACGCCCAGTTCCCTTCTAAGTTCTGTAGCTGACTGTGGAGCGAACTGTTGCGTCTCAACGCCATTCTCGACCACTGAAATTTTTTCCCGGGGCATGCGCCAATATTTCACCAGATGATCTTCGAAGGCAGGCGTAACCACCACTATCCGATCACACTGCCGATAAAGAAATCCTGCAATCTTTGACAAGGAGCGGTGCAGGATGGAATTTTCCTTACCGGCGCCGACCGCGGCCAGAGACTCAGGCCATAGATCGCGCACTTCGAAAACAAAAGGGACACGCTTGCAGCGCGCTAACCAACATCCGGAGAGTGCAACCAGCAACTGGGGTGACGTGGCGATGACCACATCAGGCCGCGACAAGAACAAGCCTGTACTCGCAGCCGACACACAAAACGAACTGTAATTCAACATGCGCTCGTAGGTTCTGCGGTTGGGAAAAGGAAGAAGCCAGGTGCGAACCACATCGACGCCGTCGCACTGTTCGCGAGCCACCAGGCGCCACACTTTTTTTCGGTAAGCGGGCGGCACAACTCCCGTGGGGTGATTGGGAAAACCCGTGAGCACGCTCACGTCGTGGCCCTGCTCTACCCAATGCTTCGATAACTCGGCGGCTCGCGCCGCCGGTGCTCCCATCTCGGGTGGAAAGTATTGCGAGACGTAAAGAATTTTCATGAGCCGATGACGCTAAGTCGGGTCGAGCTTACTCAGAATGCATGCCTCAAGAAGCTTGATCAAAGCCGCTGGCTTCCGGCGTGTCGAGTGCATCGACATTTCGGCGAAGTTCTCGAATCACCACGGGCTTCCCTGCACTCCGTGATTCTTCGAGAGCGAAGGTCGCGAGCGTCGTCGTCACTACTTCACGCAACGGGATCGGAGACTGCGCACCGGTTCTAATCGCTGCGACGAAGGCTTCCCACTCACCGGCATGACCTTTGTCCTGCCGCAGGAGCGAACGAAGCACACGCTGCTTCCCTCCTCGAATCAGTTCGAGCCGGCGTAAATCTTCCAGCACAGCCACGGTACCGCCACCGAAGACTTCGATTCGTTCCTTGGAAAAAGATTTATCTCCGTTTGCAAGGTAGCTGATCGTGCCTTGCGAACCATTCGCAAAGCGCAACGAGCATACGATGTTGTCATTGCTGTAGCGGCCCGGATTCGGCAGGCTGCGAGTCTCGACTTCGACGGGAGATGAGTTCGTCAGGAAGCAGAGGAAGTCCACGAAGTGACAGACCTCGCCGAGAATGCGTCCCCCGCCTTGCTGCGGATCGTTCAGCCAGTGGTCGGCAGCCAGGAAACCGGCATTCACGCGATAGTGAATCGCCAGCGGTTCACTCACCTCTTGCAGAAAACTTTTCATGCGCGCTGCCATCGGAGCGAACCGGCGATTGAAACCGACCATAAGAAGCCGGGATGCGGAGGCGTGACTTTTTCCGGCTTCGTCGCCGCCACTTCGATCGCTAAGCACGGCAACAATTTGCTCGAGTTCCGCTTCATTGAGGCACAGAGGTTTTTCGCAGAAGACATGCTTGCCGGCTTTAAGGGCCGCGATCACCTGGCGGGCGTGCAGGTGGTGGCGTGTCGCGATGACGACGGTGTTGATTGAGGGATTGTCTAGAATCTCCTGCTCGTGGGTAGTACACGAAGAAAAACCAAATTTCTCTGCGGCGTGCCGGGCATGAGAGCCATTCGCAGCATTGGCTGCGATTATCTCGACGCCGCCAACTCGCTTGATCGCAGGCAGCAGCGTGCTGACCGCAAAGTTGCCCGCGCCCAGAAGGCCAAGGCAAATCGATGCAGGGTTTGCCGCAGCCTCGTTTTGTTTCGCCAACTGAACGGATGGAGTCTCAACTACGAAGTCGGGATAGGTGATGAGTACTCCGAGGAAGGACTCGTGCGTCCTACCGGTAATGAGGTCATAGGCAGAGCGGGCCCGCGCGATCGGAAAGCGATGCGTAATCAGCGAGAGCAAATCGAGCTTGCGATCCGCAGCCAGCTTTAGAAATGCTTCCATGTTTCGCGTTTCCGTCCAACGCACATAGCCGATGGGGTAGTCGATTCCCTTCTGCTCGTAGGCCGCGTCATATCGTCCCGGACCGTAGGAGCGGGAGACGCGGAAGTCGAGTTCTTTGTCATAGAACAGCCGGCGCGGGATGTCCATGGCAACCGTGCCGACCGCAACTACCACGGCACGATTTCGCGCGACGGCACCGGCCAGATTTACGGGATCGTTGCTCGCCGTTTGCGCGGTAATGAGTATGGAATCGGCTCCGTGCCCAGCAGATTGCTGCAGACACAAATCTTGAAAGCCGGAAGACGAAGTGCTCGCCGCATCGGCCCCCAGACGCAGCGCCAGGTCGACGCGTTCTTTGGAGATGTCCATTCCGAGGACGACGCATCCAGCGGCTTTCAGGATCTGAACTGTCAACTGGCCGAGCAGGCCCAGCCCGATTACCGCCACAACTTCGCCGAGCTTGATATCGGCGTTGCGCACGCCGTGCAGGGCTACGGCTCCAACAGTTGTAAAAGCGGCTTCGTCGAAGCTCACTTTAGCCGAAGGAATTCGCGCGACCAGCATACGCGGAATGCATGCAAGTTCCGCATGCACCGCGTGACCCGAGCCGGCACAGGCCACGCGATCGCCGGGATCGAGACCGGCAACGCCTTCACCGACGGCAACAACTGTTCCAGCGCTGCTATATCCCAGAGCAGCCGGTTGATCGAGGCGGCTGCGGACTGCAGAAACCGTCGCCAGAAGCCCATCGCGGCTGATTTTGCTCACAACCTCGCGAACCAAATCCGGACGCATCCGCGCCTTCTGCAACAGATTTTTGCTCGCGAACTCGGAGGAGGCGCGCTCGGTGCCCGCCGACACCAGAGATGCAGCGGTGCGAACCAGCACGCATCCCGGCAGTAGTTTGGGAGATGGGACCTCCGCTACCGTGATCTCAGCGCTCCTCGCGTCCTGAAAAACTTGCTTCATTTTGTTTGCGTGACGTGTTTCCGTGTCGCTGGAGACAGCGGCTTTGCAGCCGTGCTCTTCCCTTTTGATGAAAGACCGACTCGGTAGATTTCGAATTCGCCTGATGCTCGGTCCTGACTTTCACTTTTCAAAATAACGATCTCGCCGTCTATTGTTTCAACTCTGCATCGTTCATCGGTGAGAACCACGGTCACGAATCGAACGGGCAACTGCGATCGAGTCTGGTAAACGAGAGATACCGCCGGCTGACGATCACCATACGTGGGCGACTCCCACCCAAGCAACTGTATGTCAGCTTCCGCAACCTCGTTAGCTGACGTAGTCTCTATCCGTTTCCCAGCCCGCACGATCAAAGCATTTCCTGGAACAGAGGCAAAAATATTCCAGCGAATCTGCAACTGCCCCGAGTTGAACACCACTCGAAAAGGCGCGTCAGAAAGCTGATACGGCAGATCTGGCGCCAGCCATTGCGATCGCACAGCGGGACTGCCCGCTCCTTCAATATCATCGATAATTACCCAGCCGGTGGCATTCAGCCATTGAACCAACCGACGATGCTTTACACCAAACTTTCTGTAGCCGTCGTGCTCGCCCTCAAACCTGTCGGCATATGGATGATTGTTTGAAGAATACAAGCCACCGCGGGCTTGCGCCCGATCCAGCCAGAGAAAACGACCGGCCCGACGCATCTGGTCGCGACCGTCAACCGTAACGGTGTTATGGACAGCGGTTCCGGCAAGCCCATTATTCCATGGCGGAGGTCCGTTATAGAGATACGTTCCGGCATCGCGGGCGATGTTCATGCCTTGCCACCACAGATCCACATGCAATTGATCGGCCTGAAAAGGCCGGCGAGTATATTGGCCGGCGCGAATCAAAGCCCAGGAACTCTCATCTCCGAGTCGGAAGTATCCGGTTTCAGCCGATGGAAGCGCCAGCTTGTCTTCTTTCGCAATTTGCGCAGCTGCAGGCTTCTTCCCAAACCACAGCGCCGCTTCATCCCAAGCGCCAAGCTCTAGTGCTGGACGATCCAATACAAATGCACCGAGTTGCAACAGAGGACGAAAATCGCGATACGAACCGAGCGCGAGTGGAAGGATCAGGCTGCCGTCGTCTGACCCGTAGTTCGGAGCGGAGCCACTCACTGGATCAACCCAGGCGCGCATGAAGTCGAAAGCAGCATGCGCGCGCGTGCGAATATCCTCGTGGAGCGGCGCGTCATGAATCTCGGCGAGGCGTAACGTCCACAGCAGCAAATGCAGAATCATTCGCTGATAGTTGAAGGAATGCTGCTGCGAGACGCCATCTGGCGTGATCTGGTCGAGAACCGCTTCGTGTAGGAGATGCGCGCCCAGGTTCCGCCAAACCTGCGCTTCTCTCAATTCCGGATAAAGCATCCCCGCTGTCCAAAGACCGACGGCCTCGCTGATCAAGTGATTGCTGCGCTGGGAACGCGCGTACCCGAGAGTCTGAGCCGTGCGCCAGGCGTGAGCAGCGATCAGAGAGACGAGCAGCGCAACGCGGTCGCCGGTGGTCGCTGGTGAATGAATGAATCCATGCAGCGCGAAGGACAGCGCCACAATGCGTAATGAGCACTCTTGTCCGCAGATCCACAGTGGGCCCGCCATGGGTGGGCTTTGGCGGACCCAGTCCTCGATTGTGGTCCAGAAGGCCAGCGGATATCGCTCATCGCCGCTGAGCGCATAAGCCCGCACCAATGGAAAGACGAATAAAAACCTTGACGGCTCGAGAATAAATTTCAAATCACCGTAGACGGGGGAGGCAAAGCGCATCTGCGTCCACGACTGCTGCGGCGAAACTCTTTGTCCGGTGACAGGATTTTGGAACCATCGCGGCGGGAATCCCGAAGCAAAGGAAAGCTGTCCGAAGAATGACAGATTCCCCGAGAGAATACTTTCCGCTTGGGCGAGAATCGCCTTCTCTCCCTCGATCCCGACAATATTCTTGAGAGCCGGCGCCAAGGTTTGGGGGTTCGAGAAGAAAAACGCTCGTGTGCCATCGCGCTGTGCGACTCGCATCTCTTCGGCGGTAACTCCAGGCGCAATTCGCTTCAAATCCCAGGAATCCCAGCCCTGCACAGACTTCATCTTCCACGACAACAAGCCGCTGCCGCGCTGCAATTCATAGCCCAGACGCAGCATGCCGCCACGCACTCCGAATGCGCGCCCAACGTGCAGCGCAGTGGCGAACTTGCTCATCGGCTCATCCATTCACCATCGTCACTGGGGACGCCTGATGAGCGCTAGCGAGGCGCTCGGCTGCCCGCGCCCGCAACCGCTCATGCATGACGAAGAATTGACTGTCTTGATTTGCGATGAAATGAAGAGAAGCTTGCGGCGTCGCTGCGATCGTGCCTTGATCGAGACCGGCGATCACTTCCCCTGCCTTTTCGATGCCAAATGCAATCAACCGGTGGCGCAGGTCACTCAGGGATTTGCTGCGGTTTACATCCGGAAGTTCAAATCTCTGAAGAATCGGTCCCGTGTCAATTCCCGCATCCATGTAGTGAATGGTGATGCCGACGGGAACACGGTTCAACAGCGACCACTCCGGACTGCTCATTCCGCGGGTTTCGGGCAATAGGCCCAGATGAATATTGAGAACGCCGAGCCGCGGCACATCGAGCAACTGCTTTCGCAAAATATTTCCGCCAGTAAAAATAATAAGGTCGGGCGCCCAACGTTTGAGCTGAGAAATCGAAGCTGTTGAATTCTGGTCACGACAGGTCACGATCGGGAAGCCATAAACGCTTCCAATCTCCCGGAGGCTGCGAAAGAATTGGTTTTCGTGCGCGAGCATCGTACCGAGATAAGGATTGTTTACTTCCGTACTTTCGCTGTTTTTGCCTGGAGCAAGTTTTGTGCGGGCATATCGCGCAACCTCGCGCGGACCCCATTGTCCAAGCTTGCGCAGTAACGTACCGCGGTTCAGCGTAGAAAGAACGAGAGCGCCGACGGGCGCATGTCCTTGTTTAGCCAGATGCGCTGCGATGGCGCAACTAGTCTCGCTGTAAACGCTTGCGCCTAGCACTACGATGCGCATGCTAACGCCTCGTATTCGGACGTCTCAATGCCTTGCAATAAGCGCTGTTCAAGAAGAAGAGCATCCGCTAGGAACTTGCATCCCCAACTGATGTATCGGAACGCCTGATATCGACCCCAGGCGGGATAAGAACCGCTCACTCCACCTGCGATGCCGCGCGGACCTCGCACAGGGATCAGTTGCTTGAGCATCTCGTTCATCTTGAGCGCAGCGTTGAGATACCGGAGATCTCCTGTCACCTCATAAAATCGCAACCACACGCACGACATTTGCGCATTCCCGGTAAGGCAGGTGAAGCGCAAGTTATCTTTAAAATCCGGAGAGTAGGCCCCTGCTAAATATTTATTGGTCTCGAACTTTCGCAGCAGAACCCAGGCCGACTTTTCCACCATCTCGACTGCGTCGTTGCGCCTTAGCAGAATTGCACATTCGAGAACGCCCTGAAGCACGTACGCGATGAAGTGCAGATAAGTCGGGTGGCCGTGCAGATTGATGCCATCGACCCAGCCGCTTTTGCGAAAGTGCGGCAATACCCAATTCAGATTTTTCTCCGCTGTCTGACGGTAACGTTGGCCCGCATGATCGTCTGCATGTTCCGAGAGTTCCGCCATCGCCCACGCTACCATGCTGTAGTAAGTGTGAGCGGTATTCTGATACGCGACCGGTCCGGACCACGAACCATCAGCTTGTTGCACCTCGATCAACCAATCGGCAGCCAAGGCAGCAACTTCGAGGATCTGGGGCCGATTAGTCTCCGCCGCGGCGCGAACTAATCCGTGCAGGATTTGACCTGTATTGAAGACTGAGGGCTGCGTTGTAACACCCTGCACCCCCCCGGGAAATGATCCGGTGGAGGACTGCAGTGTAAGCAGCCAGCACGTCGCCCGCTCTGCCGCAGTGACGACTTCGTGTTCCTCACCGTGACCGGCGGCTCGCACGAAATCGTACAGCGTGGGAACGATGTAACCGGTAACCTCGGGGTAGGACTGCGAATATCCCGTCAGCAAGCTGTAGTAGGCCGCGATGCCGCCATCAGGGCGCTGTGCATCGAGAATCCAGCGCACCAATGAATTCAGTGCGTCTCCACTCGCTCGCTTTGTAGTCGTGTACGAATAGAGATGCCGCTGCTCGAATGTGACACGTAACTTGTCCGACACAATTTTGCGGACCAACGGAACGGTGCGCTGAGGCCGCCTTAGCAGACCCGTTGTTTCGGTCAACGCCCTGGTGATTCGACCGGTCACGCGGTTGCTGCCTCGCGGGTTGGGCCAAACTCCTCGGAACTCCGTTCGACTCCGGTATCGAGAAAAATACGCATCCAATGTTCCAGCGTCAGAAATTGCCAGATTTGCATCGACCAATCTTCCGCGCCACTCCGCTGCTCGTCCACAAAATAGCGCACGGCTTCGGGCCGGAATAATCCGCGCTTTCTAATATTGGTTTCGGAAAGCAAATCATCCGCCATTTCGCGCAAATCGTGCGCCAACCAGTAGTCCACCGGCGCGGCAAAGCCAGCTTTCGGCTGACGCAGAACTTCGGCGGGCAGCAAATCCTGCATCGCGCGGCGAAAGATGTGCTTGGTGGCCGGCTGAAAAAAACCTTTAAGCTTGAGATCCGACGGAATTTGCCAGGCGGCAAACTCGGCTAGCTCGCGATCAAGAAACGGAACCCGCACTTCGACCGACGACGCCATACTCATCTTGTCGTTGTAGTTCAGGTTCAAACTTACCATGAAGATTTTCGTGTCGAGATAAAGCATCTGGTTCAGGAAGTCGGCGTCGTGCACCGTCTGAAACGCGGAATAGTGGCGCGCTGCGGGATCGGACGCTCGAAGCTGATCCTCGATCTCAGCCGAGTACAAGCTCTTCTTCTGCGAGTGGTCCAGATAGGTGCAGTTGCGAATGAAGCTCTCTTCCGGCGCAAGCGATCCGCTTCGAGCCATTTTCTTGACAAGGCGCACACTTCCCTTCATGGCCGTGCCGCGCAGGCCGGGCAACATATCCAGGGCAGATTCAAACGGCGAACGGAGCATGCTGGGAATTTTTCGATACGCGCTCGCCCAGCGATGGGCTGCGTGCTTGCGATACCCGGCAAACAATTCGTCTCCGCCGACGCCGGAAAGCAACACGGTAGCCTGTTTGCGCGCTTCGCGGCAGACGAGATATGCAGTGATGATCGCGGGATCCGCAGTGGGCTCATCCATGTTCCAGGTCAGGCGCGGCAACAACTCTGCAACGTCCGGCTCGACCACAATCTGCTGATTTTCACAACCTAGCTGCCGGGCCAGGCGGGCTGGCACGTTGGGATCGTCCAGCGTAGTTTCGCCCACTCGATACTTAGATGGAAACGTAATCGTGTAAGTCCGCACCGGCTGTTTTGCCGCGCGGCACATCATGGCCACAATGCTCGATGAATCCAGGCCAGCGCTGAGAAATGCGCCAAGGGGAACATCGCTTACCATTTGCTGCTGCACGGAATGCCGAAAGCGCTCGCGAACTTCGTCAGCAAGATCGGCTTCTGATCGCGAGTAATCCGTATCGGCCGCCGGAAAACTCAGATCCCAGTACTGCCGGATTTTCAGATCGCCGTCGCGAAAGGTCGCGCAATGCCCGGCGGGAAGTTTATAAATTCCCCGGAACATCGTCTTGGGATCGGGAACCCATAGGAAAGTCAGATATTGATGCAATGACTCCAGATCAAGATCGGCATCGATTTCCGGCACATGCAGTAAAGCTTTCACTTCCGATGCGAATGCCAGCTTTCTGCTGCGCTGCGTGTAGTAGAAGGGCTTCACGCCAAAATGATCGCGCGCCAGAAAAAGCTCCGGCTTACCCGAGCGGAGATCGCAGATCGCAAAGGCGAACATACCTTTGAGCCGGTGAATGCAATCGGCGCCTTCCTGTTCATAAAGGTGGATGATGACTTCAGTATCGGTATTCGAAGAAAATTGGTGCCCCTTGCTCTGCAGATCCCGTCGAAGTTCGGCGAAATTGTAGATTTCGCCGTTGTATGTAATCCAGACAGTGCGGTCTTCGTTGCACATTGGCATGTGCCCGTCCGCGGAAAGATCAAGAATCGCGAGGCGGCGGCTGCCGAGGCCGATGTAGGAACCATCGGGAAATCGCCGCTCCCACAGACCGAAGTCGTCAGGACCGCGGTGCGCCTGGACGTGCGTCATGCGTGCGAGCACGTCCCTGTCCCCGCAGTTGGCCAGTCCGGCGATCCCACACATGGTGAACGATTCCTCTAAGCTTTAATTTTCTTGCGCTTCAGCTCGTAGATTTTCGCCTTGGTATGAAACGTCTGAACTGCCTGGAAGCCACAGTAAATCAGGCCGGGCACGCCGTCCAGAAAGCCGAACCGCAAGAGATAACGATACAGGAAAAGCAAGACGGGAGATCCCGGCACAGCAAAGAGCTTGCGTTTCAACCAGCGACGGCGCTGCGCTTGCGAACCGAAAAGCGATGGCGGCAATTCTTTATCATCATCAGCTCTGCGCCCCAGCAGCACACGAGCTTCCCAATTGGAATATTCATCATGCTTTTGGATGTAACGCGAGAGCGATTCCACGTTGTGATGCAGCAGCGGATTTCGCAGCTTGCCGGCTGCTCCTTCGACGACGACATGCTCATGGATTTCCATATCGGCCATGGAAGCGTCCTGATCTTTCAGGCGGCATTCAAATCGTCCCTTGCCCCGGCGAAATAGCGACAGCTTCCACAACCCCACATCACCGTGGCGCAGAACGCGACCGAGAAACCACGTACGCAGCAAGATCGAATACCCGTCAATCGCAGGGTTTTGGATGGCGGAATAAATTTCTTGCCAAAGCTCGGGGGTGAGCACCTCGTCGGCATCGAGCAGCAGAACCCAATCGTGACCAAGGGGCAGCGTATTCATCGCCCACTGCCGCTTCTTGGGCCATCCACCCTGATAATGAAACTGCACGATCTGCGCTCCGTAGGAGCGCGCGATCTCCACCGTCTCGTCGGTGCTTTGCGAATCGATGACGAGGACTTCTCCAACATCTTTCAGCGCCTGCAAACATCGCGGCAAATTTTTTGCCTCGTTGCGAACCGGAATAATCACACTCACCGGCAGCTTGCCAGCTGGTGCGGCGTTTGCAGCACCCCGAATTTCCTCGACCTTTTCCATCGTCGTTCGTTGCTAATTGCGAATCGTTTACCTCGAAATGTGCTGCCGGCACCAGCATTGCAGCACATACAAGGACCAAGGGCGCGACCAGGAAGTTCGGCCGCGCAAGAAATCGTCCCATACTTGACGTGCTGCCGATTGGCTGATCATCGTACCAAGTGCGCCGTCTCCGATCCTGCTCAATGTTCCTTCGACACGTGGCCGCAAGTCTTCCCGCAGCCAGTGTTCGAAGGGCAAAGTGAAGCCGCGTTTCCGCCGGTGGACGACCTTGTCTGGGAGTTGACCCGCAAGAGCCCTCACCAGCAAAGGCTTCGAAGTCCCAGCATCCAGCTTCCACGATCCCGGTAGCGCCAGCATGCGCTGCACCAAGCGATGGTCGATTAACGGTACGCGAACTTCCAACCCGTGCGCCATGCTCATAAAGTCTGCGTCGCGCAATAATGTGTTGAGCATATAACACCGCGCTTCCAGATACGAAACGCGGTTGATCGCATCCAGGCTCTGGGCGCGGCTCACGCTTTCGCGCAAAGGTTTTGCTGCGCGCTGGAAAGCGGCTGAATCGCACTTCATCTCCGGCAGCAACTTACTTAGCTGCCCTGGAATAAACAGCATTCGTGACAGAAAATAAGGATGGAAGATTGTTCCACCATTGCGAGCCAACGCTGTCAGCTTGCGATTCTGGTCATTCGATGGCGCAATCGTCGCAAAGATATTTGCCAGCGTCTGACTGATACCTGTCGGTAATCGTTCCCACGCGTTATCGAACCTTTCCATTCGCGGAACTGTTGTGAAGCTTGAGTATCCGGCGAACACCTCATCGCCGCCCAGTCCAGAAAGAGCGACTTTTACGCCTGCGGCGCGGGTCTTCTCAGAGACGAAGTATGTATTCATTCCGTCTACCGTGGGCAGATCCATCGCATGGATCGCAGGCGCGATTGCAGCCAAGAAGTCCGATTGAGAGACGGTGATCTCGTGATGGTCCGTGCGAAACTGCTTGGCGACCGCACGGGAATATTCCGCCTCGGAGTAATCAGCCTCTCGAAATACGATGGAAAACGTGCTCGCTCGTACGCCGTTGCGGCTCAAAATGCCGACCAGACTGCTGGAATCGATGCCGCCCGAAAGAAAAACGCCTACCGGCACGTCGCTCACCAGTTGCATGCGTACCGACTCGTCGAGCATTTCGAAAACGCCGGTCTCAAGTTCGTTACGACTTTTCTCGGGGACAACCTCTGGGCTCACCAATTCCCAGTACTCCGTCTCGCTCACTTGCCCTCTGTCCCAAGTCAAATAGTGGCCTGGCGAAAGCGAGTTCACACCTTCTATCAGCGTGTTCGGATCATAGAGCGAACCAAAAGTCAGATAGCTCACCAGGCCCGCAGGGTCGATGCGGCGCGGAACAAGGCCGGTTCCGAGCAGGGTCCGCACCTCGGAGGAAAACATGAAGTACCGATCGGAAGAATAGTAGTAGAGCGGCTTGATGCCCATTGGGTCGCGCGCCACGAACAAGCGCTGACGCTGCGCATCCCAAATGGCGAAGGCAAACATTCCACGAAACTCGTGAAGGCAGTGCTCGCCCCAGAGTCCGTAGGCTTTGAGAATCACTTCCGTGTCGGAGAGGCCATTCAAATGAACTCTCTCGCGTTCGAGCTTTGCACGGACCTCGCGAAAGTTGTAAACCTCGCCGTTGTAGACGATCCAATTCCCGCTGGCAGGATCGTTCATGGGCTGGTGCCCGCGAGGAGACAAATCGAGAATTGCGAGGCGACGGTTTCCCAGCCCGATTTCGATTGCATGCGGTTGCAAGCCGCGTAGAATGACGGTGCCGCCGTCGTCCGGTCCGCGATGAGCCAGGGATCGAGTGGCCTGCTCGAGAATCTCGGCTGGAACTGATGAATTGTGACCAACAATGCCGAAAATTCCACACATCCGAACTGTCGCTCCCTGAGGTCGTTGCAAATGATCTTACGCGAAGTGTTGGACTCTTCGGCTCAAACGTTTCCGGTGAGACCTCTCGCCAAAATCAGCAATCGCTCGACGTGCTTATCCCAACTGAAGGCTTGAGAGCGAACTATGCCCGCGTCCCGCATTGTGGCTGTCTTCTCGGGTGATTTCGATGTTTGAATGACAAGCTCCGCTAGATCTTCTGGAGAGAACCTCGGAAAATAGGCTGCGGCGGCGACGCAGATCTCTCGATGGACAGCTAAGTCGGAAGCGATCACAGGGATGCCGCTGGCCATTGCCTCAACGATAGGATGAGCAAAAGTTTCGGCATATGCCGGAGTAACGTAGAAGTCGCACGCGCGATAGACGTGGTGAAGCAAAGCGTACGGCACCGCGCCAAGCTCAACGATCTCCTGCTTGAGACCAAGGTATCGGACTAACTCCGCGGCCGAATCGGCGCGGTAGTCTCCCGGATTGTCCTCAGAATTTAGTTTGCAGGTAAGAAGCAACCGAACCGTTCGAGGCCGCAGTTTTTGTTTCAAAACCGCGATGGCGCGAATCAAGGTTTCAAAGTTCCGATAATAGTTGTAGTGGCTGACAAATAGTAGCCGAAGCGAGCCGTCGGTCGCTGCGATCTGCTCCTGCACGGGTTGCGGCAGCGGCGACGATTCGCGGAAGAACGTTTCACGATCGAATCCGTGATGAATGCAGACGACATCCTTCCCAGTCCATTGCGCCAGCTCGCCGGCAAAGAAAGAGCTGGGAGCGACCGTGCAGTCTGCTGTGCGCACCGACCAGCGGGCGAAGGCGGCCTTCACTTCCGTATCAAGCCATAAACGATAGTCGCCTCTCTCCCGCAGATCGCGATAAAAATCAGACGACAGGTACAAAGCGTTGCGGCTGAGCAGGATTTGAGGCACTGGAGAGCAGTACAGCGCGAAATTTCCCGTGGACAATAGCACGTCTGCGCCGGAGTTACGAATGATCGATGGCAGGTTGCGCTGCTCATACCAGAAGCGCTCAACGGAACCGGCGGGGCTGGCATGTTGCGCGATCGTGATCCGGGCAGAGGGCGTAATCTCACTGCGCAAGGTTTCACTTATCATCAGCGTCACGCACACGTCATCGCGAATCGCGAGCCGCGGCAATACATTGCGAATGTAAGTGAGACCTCCTCCCGCACTGGCAGCAAGCGCATTGATAAAGATATGAATCATTCCTAGTGCGAGTTCACGATTCGAACGGCCTTGCGTCAGCACTTCTACGCGGTCATTCGTTATTTGTAATCGAACGGCTAAACAGCGTTTTGGTCAGTCGAGTCTTGCAGCATTTTGCGGAGTTTGTTTCGCCGAGTGCTCCACCAAGGGTCAACCAGCCCCGAATAGATAAAGCAGTACTCAGCGGCAGAATATTTCACTTCAATCTCGCGGCGCCATAGCAGCGAAGGAACGTCGCGGCGGCTGTCGATCACTCCGGCGCAGGGCGCGAAGCAAAATCGATGGTAGCGCCGGATCACATTCCAGGCGTTCGCATCGACCGCATCCCAACCGAACGTCCAGGCGAATGCATCAACCGGTTGTTTTGTCCATGAAGCCAGTTGGCAAGCACTTTCGCCAATCTCTCGTTCCAGCGTTTCGTACGGGAGTCCAGCCAATCTTTGATGAGTAAGCGTGTGATTGCCGATAGCGTGGCCTCGCGTCGCCAGTTCCGCAATCTGACTGGGATTCATCGGCTTCCAATCTTCCCAAGCTTCGTCGCCAGACCGGGAGTCAGGATTGATTCTCGATCGATAAAACTTGAGAGCCTCATCTCCGGTACACTGCGCGAAAGTGGGTACGATAAAGAACACTCCGCGCGCACCAAAAGATTCAAGTAAAGGCGCGGCCACAATGTAGTTGCTCTCGCGCCCATCGTCAAATGTGAAGAGAACCGGCGGCTTGGCATGATTCTCGGATCGAGAATTCTGCTCCCACAGCTTCGTGAAATCCTGCAGACTGACAATCGTAAAATGTTCAG
>Ga0307478_10001014_pt1 | contig 25944 bp, 18 predicted proteins | sample atmos_gasesECM4C_2_FD_203713 | JGI IMG/M metagenome (GOLD analysis project Ga0307478, IMG submission 203713) | Hardwood forest soil microbial communities from Morgan-Monroe State Forest, Indiana, United States - atmos_gasesECM4C_05 | ecosystem: Environmental > Terrestrial > Soil > Temperate...
CCGCAGCGGCGATCAGCACGGGTGTGACGATTCGGTAGATGCTGGTTCCAGTCGCTTTGATGGCGGTGATTTCGTTCGCGCGGTTCATGAGTCCGAACGTGATCAGCACGGCCAGCATCATGATCAGGGGGGCAACGCTGTACAACAAGTAAGGAGCGACGTTGAGCAGATACTCTGCGACCACAATCGGTGGTGTCTGATTGCGCAGAATATCTCCCAGCAACTCGAACAAGGTGAAGACCAGCAACAGGACAAGGAATGCGGAAAGAATCATTCCCAGGTAGACGAAGAAATCGCGCAGCACGTAGTCGTCGAGGAGCGTGGGAAAACTCGCACTGAAAACTCGCCGCCGCGTGGAGGCGCGCTCGAAAGCGTTGGCATTGTCTTTGCGTCCGAGTCCGAATGCTCGGATCGCTCCGTTTGGCTGCACTTCCGGGCGCTTCCATGCCAGCTTTACAGGGGACAGCGAAAAAGGCCTGCGCTCGGCCTGCCACAGCAAAAACAGCGCGGCCGCAAAGAACACGATGTTGGCCAGCCACGCTCCGAGAGCGGGGGGAACCGTGCCCTGCCGCGCCAACGACACTCCGATAAGCGAAACGAAGTAGTACAAGAAAACCAGAACAATGGTGAGCACGAACCCGCCGGACTTGCCACTCTTCTTCGAAGATAGCCCCAGAGGAATTCCGACCATGGCCAGCACCAGGCAGGCTGTGGGCAAGGCAAAGCGGCGATGAAACTCGATAAGGTACCAGCGAGCCGAAACCGGATCGACACGCTTGGCGTAATCGCGCAGTGACCATGTGCTGACCAGACCGACCGGAATCTGTTCCTCCGCCTTGTTCTCAGTCGATGGCAGATCGATCGGGATGTCTGTTTGGTCAAAGGTGGAGATCTGGTAATGGTCTGCTTGTTTGGGATCGGTTTCGTGGGTGGATCCGTCGACCAAATGCAGGTGAAGACGGTCCTGACCCTCGGGGACGAGAATGCCTTCGTGGGCTAGCGTGATTCGAGGATTGGCAGCGTCGGAGATGTCGGCGAGAAATACTCCCTTCCACACCGCTGCGCCCTGCGCCGTGTGCACGTCCTGGACGTAGAGCACGATCTTCGGAAAACCTTCATAGAAGACTCGCGGCTGCACTTCAAAGGAAACTTGTGAACCCTTGAGTTGCTCCTCGAGGTGGCCGAGTGACGCCATCGACCACGGGGCCAAATATAAGCCGTTGCCCAGCGCCAACAGCCAAGCCGCAAACACAAAGATTGCCAGCGCCCGGCCGAAGTCCCACACACCCATGCCACTGGCGCGCATGGCGGTGATTTCGCTATCGGCTGCAAGGCGGCTCAGTCCGATGAGAATCCCAACGAGCACGCTCATGGGAATGGTGTAGGTGAGCGCGAGCGGAACGGTGTAGAAGAAAATTTCGGCGACGCTGGGCAGCGGGGCGCTGGCGCGGACCACAAGTTCGAGAATGCGCCCCAAGTCTCGCGTGAAGAGCACGAAAGTAAAGATCGCCGCCCCGATTAGGGCGTGCGAAGTTACTTCACGAAGAATGTAGCGAGTGAGAATCCGCATGCGAGGCGCGCTTCTGAGGGCAGGATAGCACGCATTCGTGGAAGGGGAGGGTTCCCGGGCCAGTCGCCTCTTTTTGTCCCTTCCGAATGTGGAACGATACATTGGAAGTGTCCTAATTTGCCTTTTCGGGGCGTATCTGCTTCTGACAATCGGGGCAGTATGGCGACCGCTTAAACTCCCGCCTGATTCAAGTAGCGCAAAAATAAGCCGCAGGAATGAACTGAGAGAACATGAACCCTGTGGGTTCGTTGTAGCCGCGTTCGGGAACCCAATAAATCTCGCAGAAGCGAGTGGTGTGCTCCAGATTCCTTATCGTGTCGGAATATTCAATAGACCCATAGACGTACAGCGACTTTTGTCTTTCTTTTACACGAATCCACTCCGCAGGCCAAATGAATACGTGCATGTGTCTGAGGGTATCGGTTGGCGCAATGATGATGTCGCGACCTTCCAACTCAATAGTCCGCTCAGGTTCATATTCCGGAACTTCTGGCAATTGTCCCGGCCTTCCGCCAATAGATTCGGGGAAGGGGATGAGTTTGCTTGTCACCATAACTTTCTTGATGCGGGCCGAAGTCCTGCCATTGTTCGTTATGGGAATCTCAACCCAAATAATGCGGCTGTCTGGCGCTGGGTCGTCAGGGTTTTTAACTTCAGCCGTAAGCCAAGCTCTTTCGCTTTCAATCAGCGCGTCGGCGCTCTTCTTTGCGGCTTCAGCGGCCTTACGGGTTTCAATAGTCTGTTTCCATATCACCCAGCCTGTGCCAGCGGCTACGATTACCAGCAGAGCAGTCAGAACATCATAAATGGCGGCGAGCGTGTAGCCCTTGGTCCAAGGGTCCGCTTGTTTTGCGGATTCTGGATGTGTATCGCTGGCGAAGTTGTAAGTGTTATAGGTATTTGTTTCGCCGCCCACACCTACCCCCGCCCAGTCTGCCGGATCGGTTGCCTGCTTTCTTTTATTGGCTTCTATGGGTTCCTTATGGGTATGTTTAGCTTGCTCATCGACCGCTTGCCGTGGGAGTGGCGGCAGTGGTTGCACGAGGAAGGCAAGCAAAACCAATCCGAAATAATTCATGGCTCACAATTGTACTACAAAAAGTTGTTGACACCATATACTTTATGTAGTACAGTTAGTGACATGGCAAACGTACTCAGCGCCGATAAGCAAGCCGCGATAATTGCGGCCTTGGCCGAAGGTTCTAGCATCCGTTCCATCGAACGCATCACGGGCGTTCACCGCGATACGATCATGCGGCTAGGCGTCAAAGTGGGCAAAGGCTGTGCGATGCTGCTTGATTCCAAGATGCAGGACTTGGACTGCAATTACCTCCAATTAGACGAACTCTGGGGATTCATCGGCAAAAAGGAACGCCACTGCTCCATAGATGACAGCCCTGAGTTCGGCGATGTCTGGACCTTCTGCGCTATCGACTCCGAGACGAAGCTGGTTCCGTCGTTCAAGTGCGGGAAGCGAACCCACGAACTGGCAACCGAATTCGCAATGGATATTGCTGGCCGGATGCGTCATCGAGTGCAGGTATCTACCGATGCGATGCACTCCTACATCGGCGCTATGGAGTTGGCTTTCGGTGCCGATGTGGACTACGGTCAATGCGTCAAGGTGTACGTCCATGACACCGCAGAGCATCCCGAGCGCAAGTACAGTGCTCCCTCATTCGCTTCTGCATACCGCAGACCGATTACTGGCAATCCAGAGATGGAGCGAGTCTCAACAAGCCATGTCGAACGGCTGAATGCAACCACCCGGTTACACGTCAAGCGCCTCAATCGTCTTACGCTGGCATTCAGCAAAAAGCTGGAGAATTTCCAAGCTGCCATTGCGCTGCATTTCGCTTATTACAACTTCGTGCGCCGTCACAATACGCTGCGAATGACTCCGGCGATGGCGGCGGGGATAGAGCGGGACTTTTGGAGCGTAGGCGATCTGGTAGAGGCCGTGTCTTGAGCTATATCGAAGAATTGCGCGGGATCATCAAGAATCTGCACGGCGTGGATTCGAGGCACGTTGAAAGCGTGCCAGTGAAGGAAGTATTTCAGGGAAAGACGGTATGGGAAGGCGTTGTAGAAGTATTTGAGTTAATCGGCCATCCTAGAGCGCATCGAGCTTATGCGTGGGCGCACGATGGAGAACGGCCCAAAGAATCAAGCGTTGCGGTACTACACATTGCGCCAATCACATCAGCGGCAGCGGCAGTACGAGCGGCACTGATACAGGAGTTTAGAAGCCTTGAGCCAGAAGAAAACTAAGATGGGACGGCCCAAGCTTCCGAAGGGCGAAGCAATGGGCCGTGTAATCCAGGTTCGGTTTACCGCACAGGACACGAAGGCAATCGAGGCGGCAGCGAAAGCCAGCAAGCAAAACGTTTCGGAGTGGGTACGGAGCACAGTCAGTCATGCCATCAATCGCTGAGAATCGGCTTCCATTGCTTGAGCAATCTGTAATCTCCGGTTTTCCAGTCGGCCAATACGGGCGCGATCCGGAAGCACGGCTCAATGGAAAGTGTGAGCGCGGTCTTATCCTGAAACCGGATGTCAACGGCGCGATAGTCCGAGGAGAGAGACAGTTCCACATCTGCAATGATCTTGCCTTTGATCTGCGGGAAACTGAGAACTTTCCTTATTCGACGGGAGCGGGTAACTTTATGGTCAGCCATGTCGCCTCTTGTCTAGGTGATTTGGTCAGGGCTGTATTCGTGCGGAAACACGAGTGCGGCCCGCTGACATTTGTAGCAAGGATTTGGGCGTTCCTATCGAGCAAGTTCAAATTAGGACACTACCGATACATTGTTGGATTTTTTTCTGGAGCAATTTCATGATATTCTGACCAATTTGTTGGCGTCGGTTGGGATAGACCTACTAGCGCTACGACTAGCAATTCGCCTGACCTTATGAATGTTGAACTGAGATAGTCGTCCGGGGCTATGTGAAGCGGGTTTTTGGCCCGGTGTATCTTGGCGCATCGACACTGGTGTGGCTGAGATTTTCGATCGTTTCGCATGAAGGCATGGCTTCGTGCAATCTCCTGTTACGTTTCTAGAAACATCCGGCGGGGTCCGTTGTCGCTGAATCCGACTATGTTTGAATTCGCCTTTCCTCGGGATCCCGCTTCAAACTCGAAAGATCAACATGCGCAAAGCTGAATTTCAGGCGAATGGCATGGTGGAGGAACACTCATGAAGCTAAGGCTTGCCATCTGTATTTTCATGGTAGCTCTGGCGCCCTGGAAACAAACCAGTGGACAGTCGATGCCGGTCGGCCAAATTACCCGGCAGATTGGGAAGAGTACAGTTGAAAACTTTCACGCAGCCCTTGACCAACAATTGCAAGCGTCTGATGTTTCGGCGGCAGACGCGGTCCACATGCTCGATGCCATCACGACCGCCAAGCCCAAGGACGTTGCAACAGCCGCCAAAACCGCGCTGACCGCCGTGCCGACCGATCCAGCAACGGCAGTTCAAGCCGAAGCGGCCGTCGACAACGCAAAAGGCAGCGCCACGCCGGCATCCTGTGATCAGAGCGGCCAGCAGAGTTACCGATTCAATTATTGGTTTCCAGTGGTGGGATGCTCGCCCGATGGAATCTTGAATTTCTTTAAGGTGTCAGGGGCACTCTCGATCGTGAATACTGTGCAATATTTGTACAATCCGAATCAATCGACGAATCAAGTAAGTGCGGACTTCTTTACCGCAACATTCCCACAGGGCTTTCAGGCGATCTTCTCCGGCGCTGCAACAGCCGGATCATCTCAATCCTCTGGTACGTCGCCAACCTCAACCTCGACCGATTCGGTGAGTACGGCAGTCTCAAAGCTGGAACAAGGGGGCGATTTCAACGTTCGATTCCCGTTCCCAATCTTCTACCACGCGACGAACAGCTATGGTGCGTACGTGCTGACGTCGCCAGCCGTCGGCTTCAATGTGAGCGGCTTGACCGGACAAAACACCATTACGCAAAGCACGGAATACAACGTAAATATTCCGTTGGAATTCTACGCTCAAACGTCATCGATCGAGCAGACAGACAGCGCCAGCAACGCCTTGTTGTACGTTGACGTAAAACCTGCCATGGAGCTGGTTTCGCCAGCTTTCGCCTCGGCCATTGGACTGACGTCAAATCGGTATTTTTTCCTAGGGCAAGTGGCGGCTGGGATCGAGTTTGCCAAGAGCGTGCGAGTGGGCTTCCAATATTTCTTCGGTCCCGAACAGGTGTATCAGGTTCCGAGTACAACGGGAGGAATCACTGCAAAAACCGCAAAAGTCGGCGGCATTCACTTGGTTATTTCGTTTTCGCCTAGTAAGTCGAAGTCGTGACGTTTCACGCGGCATAGCTGCCCCGTCGCGGTGCTCACGTACGCGCGGCCAGTAAAGTCTCGAATGGGCTTTAGTTTGCGCTGCCCACTCGTCGCCAAGCTTGGAGTCCCGCGCTGCCGAGCGCGAGCGCGTCCAGCGTGGATTCCGGACGCTCGACCGCGCCGAGCTCATCCGTTCCTGAAAGCTTTCCCGTGGTGATCGGCATATTGGGTTCCGTCTCGTACGCATATCCGGTCAAAAGCGCCTTGGTGACGCACGTGGTCTTGTTCGTGCTAACGGTCAGCCGGGCCCATCCATAGTGAATCTGTCCGTCGATGGAGAATTCCAACCCAAGATAGAGGTTCTTCACATTGAGCCACGGGCCGACGTCATGCTGGAAAGTTCCGTTTTGAGTGGTGCAGAACTCCAACGACACGTCGTTGCCGAACTTGTCTGCCGGCCCAACTTTTGTGCGAACCGGCAATGCCGAGGCAGAAGTTGCCCCCATCACAACCGCGTTCGAACCCTTTCCGGCCGCGTACAAGTTTTGAAAAGTGAACTCACTACACTCGGGGGTACGGCGCGCACCACCACTGGTCTCGACACAGACTTCGAAAATGTTTCTAAGAGTGAAGTCAGTCACGCCGTCATTGTTAACGTCAAGGGATAGTGCGCCGTGGTTCGTAATGAGCTGATTCGCCGGCGTGAAAACGATCTCGGCCTGGCTAGTTGGCGCCAATGCCAGCAGGCTTGCACCCGCAGCACCGGCTGCCGCAGCGTAGCCGAATAGTTTGTGATCGAGCGCGTAGTTCAGGGAAACGGCAGATCGACTTTTGGGCGACGTCTGATTCTGAGAATTCGACCGAGACATAGTGTCCTCCTAAGCGGGCAAATGGAAGCTTGTCGGAACGCGGCCTGGCCCGCAGGGGATGCGGGCGAGCAAGTATGTATCGCAAGGCAGTTCCGGTCAAGAATGAAAAATGCTTGCACACTTGAAGGATGGACTCGGCACGGTGCCAGGCGAATCGCTAGCGGATGCTACTCGCTAACTTTGAAGAACAACGCCGAGAGCGGTGGGAGCGTAAGTTTCAACGAATGAGGACGGCCGTGGGCTGGTTCGGCTTCGGCATGAACTCCGCCGAGATTACCCCAGCCGGTGCCGCCGTATTCGATGGCATCGCTGTTGAGCAACTCGCGCCAGTAACCGCCTGCCGGGACACCCACTCGGTAGCCCATGCGCGGAATCGGAGTGAAGTTACAAACGATGAGCACGGTATCCTTCGCTGAATCGCTCTTGCGCAGGAGCGAAATCGTGCTGGTCAAATTGTCATTGCAATCGACCCACTCGAAGCCGTCTGGACTGTTGTCGAGCATGTGCAAGGCGCGTTCGCTGCGGTAGAGGCGGTTCAACTGTCCCACCCAGTTTTGCATGCCGCTGTGAACGGGATATTGCAGCACGTCCCATTCGAGGCTGCTATCGTGCCCCCACTCGCGGACTTGGCCGAATTCGTCTCCCATGAAAAGCAACTTCTTGCCGGGCTGCGCGAACATGTAACCGAACAGAAGCCGCAGGTTGGCGAAGCGCTGCCACTCATCTCCGGGCATCTTGCCGATTAGCGATCCCTTGCCGTGGACGACTTCATCGTGCGAAAGCGGCAGAACGAAATTTTCCTGGAAGGAATACAGCATGCGGAAGGTGAGCTTGCTGTGATGATATTTGCGGTGAATGGGATCCTGCTGGAAATATTGCAGCGTGTCGTGCATCCACCCCATATCCCATTTCAAGCCGAAGCCCAGACCGCCGAGATACACGGGCCGCGAAACCATGGGCCACGAAGTGGATTCTTCCGCGGTGGTTTGAATTTCAGGATGTTCTTTGTAAGCCTCCTGGTTGAAGCGGCGAAGGAAGTCGATGGCCTCAAGGTTTTCGCGGCCGCCGAATTTGTTGGGAATCCATTCCCCCTCCTTGCGCGAATAGTCGAGATAGAGCATGGAGGCGACTGCGTCTACGCGCAGGCCGTCGATGTGATACTTGTCGAGCCAGAACATCGCGCTCGACATCAGGAAGCTTCGAACCTCGGTGCGCCCGTAATTGAAGATGTGCGTCTTCCAGTCAGGATGGAAACCCTGGCGCGAGTCGGCGTGCTCGTACAAATGCGTACCATCGAAGTAAGCCAGGCCGTGAGCGTCGGAAGGGAAGTGCGACGGCACCCAGTCGAGTATCACGGCGATGCCATGCTGGTGCAGGTAATCGACCAGATACATGAAATCCTGCGGCGTGCCGTAGCGCGATGTGGGGGCAAAATAGCCTGTGGTCTGGTATCCCCATGAGCCATAGAAGGGGTGCTCCATCACGGGCAGAAATTCCACGTGAGTGAAGCCCATGCGTTGCGCATACTCCGCCAGCTTGGGCGCGGTCTCGCGATAAGTCAGAGGACGATTGTGTTCTTCCGGAACGCGCATCCACGAGCCGAGGTGAACTTCATAAATCGATTGGGGAGCGTGCAGGGAATTATGGCCGGCGCGGTTCTGCATCCACTCGCGGTCACCCCATTCGTAGTCGAGGTCCCAAACGACGCTTGCGGTCCGCGGAGTTTTTTCGTGAAGCAGGCCGAGAGGATCAGCTTTATCGACCTGGTACCCGTGGCTTCGCGATTCAATATGAAATTTGTAGAGAGCGCCTCTGGCAACGCCGGGAACGAAGCCCTCCCAGATGCCGGAATCGCCGCGAGGTTTGAGCAGATGGGTGCGGGGATTCCAGGAGTTGAAGCTTCCGATCACCGAAATCAATTGGGCATTCGGCGCCCAGACACTGAAGACCGCGCCCGCCTTGCCGTCGCGCGAAACCAGGTGCGCGCCCACGGTTTCGTAAAGACGGTAGTTACTGCCTTCGTTGAAAAGATAAAGATCCTGATCGGAGAGGAGGGTGGGGTGGTCAGGGGCGAGGATGGAAGTTTCCGGCATTTAGGAGTTCTTAGTGTATCGGAAGACTAGCTCCATGACATCTCGGGTGTTAGCTGCAGATTGCAGGCGTAGGCAGTTGATGGAGCAACACTAAGTCTCCTCGCCCTATGAAGGAACCCAGGTTGCCCGGCTTCTCCCTAATAACGATTTAGGGGCCTTTAGGTCACAACAAAGCGCCTTTCGTGCCAGACTGAGGGCTGAATTCCCATGCTAGACTGAGGTTTCCGCACATGCCCGCCCTGCGTCTGATTTTTCTCTGGCACCAGCACCAGCCGTTCTATAAGGACTTGGTGACGGGCGAGTATCGCCTGCCCTGGGTGCGTCTGCACGGCCTCAAAGATTACTACGGGATGGTGAAACTCCTGGATGAGTTTCCCAATGTCCACCAGAACTTCAATCTAGTGCCGTCTCTGATGGCGCAGATTCAGGATTATGTCGAGGGAACGGCGCAGGATCCATTTCTAAGCGTGGCGGCCAAGCCCGCAAACGATCTGAACGCGAAGGAACGCCAGTTCGCGCTGCAATATCTTTTTCAGGCGAATCCGGCGAATCTGATTGGGCGCTATCCGCGCTATCGGGAGTTGTTCGAGAAGTATCGTGACCATGCCTATTCTCCTGAGCGTGCGGAAAAACATTTTCAGGCGTGTGACTTCACTGATCTGCAGGTGCTGTCGCAGATCGCGTGGTTCGACGAATTCTTTCTGGAAGATAAGGACGTCGCCGAACTGATCAGGAAAGAGCGAAATTATTCGCTTGCCGATCAGCTCTTTGTGATTGCGCGCGAGCGGGAACTCATGGGCAAGGTTCTGCCGGCGTATGCTGACGCCGCGAAGAAAGGGTCGATCGAGATTTCGGCGACGCCTTTTTATCATCCGATTCTGCCGCTGGTGTGCGATACCAATGCAGGGGCGACTTCGTCGCCGGGACTGCCTTTGCCGCAGAACCGGTTTCGGCATCCTGAGGATGCGCGCGAGCAGATCGTGCGCGCGCTCGATCTTCACCAGAAGGTGTTTGGAGTGAAGCCGCAGGGCATGTGGCCTTCGGAAGGCAGCGTCTCCGAAGAGGTGCTGGCGATTGCGCATAGTCTTGGCATTCAATGGATGGCAACAGACGAAGGCGTCCTTGGCCGAAGCACTGGTTTGTTCTTCCAGCGGGATGGAAATGGGCGGCTGCCCACGCATTTAGCGGAACGACTCTACAACATTCATCGCTATGAAAGCGGCAAGACGGCGATGAATCTGGTTTTTCGCGACCATACGATCTCGGATTTGATCGGCTTCGTCTACTCGGGCATGGACCCGAACGACGCTGCGGGACACTTGCTGCACAACATCAAAGAAGCCGCAAAGCCGGTGCTGGAGCAGGGCCGGGACGCGGTGGTGTCGGTAATTCTCGACGGAGAGAATGCCTGGGAATATTATCCGAAGTCGGGGCGTGAGTTTTTGCGGCGATTCTATGACGCGCTGCAGCGCGAGAGTAATCTCGAGGCTGTAACGGTGGCAGAGGCGATCGCGCGCCATAGCAAATTCTCGCCTCTGCCGTCTCTAGTGCCGGGTTCGTGGATCAGTGCAAACTTCAATGTGTGGATCGGTGCTCCGGAAGATAACCGGGCCTGGGATTATCTGCAGCACGCGCGCGATTTTTACGCGCAGAATCAGGGCCGGGCCACCGAGGCGCAACGAAAGCTCGCCTATGAAGAAATTCTGATCGCCGAGGGCAGCGACTGGAACTGGTGGTATGGACCGGAGCACCACTCGGCTAACGACCGGGATTTCGACGAACTTTATCGCAAACATCTTTCGAACATATATCAGGCATTGGGCGCGATGCCGCCAGATTATCTATCCCAGCCCATCACCGGCGGCGAGGTGCGTCCTGCGTTCGCGCCGCAGACTGCCTACATTCATCCTCGCATCACGGGTGACAAGGTTCGTTATTTCGAATGGATGGGCGCCGCGGTATTTACCGCCGACCAACGCGCGGGAGCGATGCATGGCAAACAGTTTCTGCTCGACTCGGTGTATGCCGGAATCGACAGCGAGTTTGTCTACGGCCGGCTGGACTTTGCCGTACCTGTGCCAGATAAAGAGTTCGACTTGGTGGTCAATCTGGAGTCGTGGGCAAGCGAAGAGGCGCGCCCCCGGCGGAGTTTGCGGCTTGACGCCAAAGTGCAGGATGGCAAGCTGACGGGGTTCACGGTTGACGGGCGGGAAGATTCATCGCCAGCGACGGCTGGCAAAGGTGACGATGGCGCGAAGGTTGCGCTCGCACGCAGCTTTGAGTTTCGACTGCCTCTGAGTTGTCTGATGGCGGCACCGGCTTCCTCGCTGAATCTCGATGTAGCCCAAACTGTAGCGGGATCAAAGAATGTGACCGCCGGCAAGTCCAAGCCAACAGCCGTGGCCATTGCGCCGACGAGTCGGCTGCGGCTCCGCTTCAGCCTTTGGCAAAATCGACTGCCTGTAGACGCGATGCCGATGGAAGGCTGGATCGAGCTTCAACTTCTCAGCGAAGGCGAGCTAGAGGCTGGAATGTAGCACGCCTCGACCTTTTAAGGACGCGCATAGGCTGGGCTGTCTGGGTCTGGGCGATCATAATCGCGTCCGTACTTGTTCTTGTGGGCCAGTTCGAGGTCAGATTCCGCAAACGCGAACGTCCCGAGATAGGTGTTGCCCGGACCAACAGTAATTTCCCGCTCCGTCGCCTGAAGCACATCCGGCGAAACTGAGGGGTGGAAGACATGCAGTTGATAGCGGCCGGGCGCTACGTCTGCAATGCTCACGTCGCCGCGCTTGTCCGATATCGCATAATACGGTGTATTCAGGGCGATCACTACGGCGCTCATCTGCGGGTGAATATTGCAGAAGATAAAAGAAATTCCGGGCTTGTCGAACTGGACAAAGCGCGTGGTGCCGCTCTCATAGAGTCCGAGATCGAAACGCTTGCCGTCGAATAACGAAAACACATTGTGAAAAAACGGATCATGGTTGGGGAATTCAACTTTCCCTCCCGCTGGTATCACCAACAACGAGGGGTGGAAACTTTTGTCCCTCTGAATAAGCTTGGGAATCTGTGAGCTTTGCTGCTGCGGCGGTGCAGGCGCGGGCGTGCTCCCCAATGGAGTAAGCCACACGACAAGTTTCGAAGCATCTGCCAGGTGACGGCTATTTCGTGTGAGCTGCGCCTTTCCCTTGAGTTCAACATTTTGCGCCGAGGCGAGAAGGCACGCCAGCAACGGGAATAAGAAGATCAGGCACCTAGCCGAGCGTTGTCCGTCCACCTTAGTGTGAAGGATTTTCAAAACAGAATCCCCATCGAAAGATTGATCTGGTTGGTCACGCTGGCACTGTCATAGACGGGAAACGTGTGCAAACGTCTGAATTCCGCCGAAAGCAGCAAGTCAGATCGCGGCCGGTATACCAGGTTGGCAAGCTCACCTCGATTGCGTCCCAGAATCTCTCCGAAGTTATTGGCATCGGTGGCGAAGCCCCGAACGTCGGAGGCAAACGCGTTGTCCTCCGCCAGCACGCCATTCAGTTCCAGCTTCGGTGTGAGTTGAAACTTGAGCTGGCTCCATCCGCCGGCAGAGTCAAGGCCGTGAATCGGCGCCGTAGCGGAGGCTGGATTGCCGCCGAAAAGAATGGTTTGCCCAATGGCAGCGCCCAAACCTCCTACTCCGCGTCCGCGATAAAACTCACCGGAAAGAGTCAGGCGGCGAAGAATCGGAATCTGCCAATCGGTCATGCCTGCCCAGGCGTCGATAGATCGGCTCCACGACCATTCCTGGCGTCCATAGTAGCCTGCTACGCCGACGCTCAATGGGTGGTTAAACGCGGGGCGAGACCAGGCTGTACGAACTGCATAAGCCGGCTGGCCGGTGCTTTCACCGGCTTGAGCGACGCGAGTATACGGATTAGCGGGAGGCTGCCAATCCAGATTGTCCAGAATTCCGCCTTGGAAAGTGAGCGTCTGGCTGTCACTCAGATCGAAGCGGTGCTCGACGCGAAGCTGGGGCGTCCAACCCCACAGATTTCCAGCGTAGGCAAAGGCGGGAGTGGCAAGCGAGGCAAACGAGGTTGGAGACAGCGGCGAGATAAAGAGAGAATCCTGCCCCGCAATCACGGAAGTGTTCTTCCAGTCGAGCCGCAGACTTGCGGTTTGCAGGCGCGTGATGCCGAAGTTGACTCCATTATTGGTTGCGGGAAATCCTCCAAAAAAATCGAATTGCACATCGGCTGAACTTTTTGCGCCAGCCAGCTTCGGTCCAAAAATCTCCAGCCCGATCTCCGATTGCCGCAAGGTGGCCCCAAAACTCGTTTGGGAAGTGCCGGGCACGGGCGGCTGCGCGTAGTCGGGGAGGTCGAGGTTGTCGGAGGCTCCAACATTGCGAAAGGCATTCATCAGCACAATTCCCGAAAGTCTGGCGCGATACTTCGAGGCTGTCTCCACTTTGGTTTGATATTGTTCATCAATCTTCGAACCCAGCAATTGCGTCGATTCTTCGAGTTTCTGAACCCGGCTTCCAAGACTTGCCGACCTGGACGCTTCTGGAGCTGTGGGCTTTCCTGACACGGGTGAAGCGGAGCCAGTTGCGGTCTCGGCAGATTGTGAAGGCAACGAAGAGCCGGAGGAAGGGTTTGCATTCACGGACGTCGCGAGCGGGGCCAGAAGCATGCGAGTGTCTTGTAGCTCTTGACGCAACTCCTGCATTTCGGCGCGCGATTGGGCATTCTCATTTCGCATCTGCTCGATCAGTTCGCGCAGCTCACGCACTTGCGAGTGGAGTTCGCGCAGCGAAGTATCGCTTGGCGGAGAAGCCGCCGAAGCGCTGTTTTCTTGCGCCATACTGCAAGCGCACAAGAGGACGAAAGCGGCCGCCGTCGTGGCGGTTGTCCAAAGCGCGAGGGTCTTCGTCGTCTTTGTCGTCGTCTTTTTCCAGGGGGTCGTCACACTTCCTCCTAAGCGACACGCGGATCATCTTGAAATCACAATATGCGCGGCTTACGTATCCGAATGTCGAATTGAGTTTTGGCTCATGCTGTCGCCGTGTATACGCATCACGGGACGAGTTGTCATCGCGTCTACGTCCGCCGAACCTTGCGGAGCGCGTCCCGGAATTGTAATCCGAAAGACGGTATGCGCATCCGCGGTGCGTTCTACCGAAACTTCGCCGCCGTGATCCTGGACGATCTTCTGCACGACCGCGAGCCCGAGCCCAGTCCCATTCTCTTTGCCATAGCTAACGAAGGGATGGAAGAGCTTGTCATGAATCGGTTCGGCGATACCGGGTCCGTTGTCGGCGACGGCAATGGTCACCCACGAGCCCGTGCGGCTGATCGCGACTCTAACTTTTCCCTCCTTGCTGGGGGCGGCCTCACAGGCGTTCAGCAGAAGGTTGTACAGGGCGCGCTCCAGTTTGCGCGGATCGAACCAGGCGGAGTTTTGGCCGTTGCTGAGAACCTCAATCAGAGTGCCCTGATGGCGTGGATGTAAACGAACCGCCTGCATGGCTCGCTGCACGGTCTCGACTACGTTGGCGTAGGTTGGGTTCAGGGATTCTCTGGTCCGCGCGAACTCGAGCAGGGAATCAATGAGATCCGTCATTTGATTGACGCCGGTTCGAACTTCCTGGTAGAGTTCCTCGCGCTGCGCGGCGCTGAGGCGGCCATCGCAAAGAAACTCGGAATTCGCGACGATGGCGGCCAGCGAATGGCGAAGATCATGAGAAATCGAACTGGCCATACGCCCGATCGTGGCTAGCTGTTCGGACTCCAGCAGGGCCTGCTGCGTCTTGAGCAGGCTCGAACGCATGCGGTCGAATGCAGAAGTGAGTTCCGCAACTTCGTCGCCGCCGCGGGGATCGAGGGGATGATGAAAATCTCCGTGCTCCAGTGCGCGGACGCCGTCTACCAGGCTGGCCAGCGGACGTGTGAAGGTGTGTGAAATCACGAACACGAGCGCGCTACCGACAAGAACAGCAGCGAGACCCAGCAGCAGAAGCAGGTGGTTCAGTTTGTCGAGAAATTTCGACACCTGATCGTACGACCCCAACACAGTCAAACGAACTGGTGGTTCCTGCTGGCCGGAGAGATTGAGTGACGTAACCAGAAAATTTTCATCGCCCAGTTCAACATCGCGCGGTCCGCTTTCTGGCGATCCTTCGGACAGCTCACGCAAACTTGTGCTGCCCGATTGGGGCGGCTTCAGAGTGGTTGCGACGATTTCGGCGCCGTAAGAAAACGCAACCTGGCTCGCTGAAATCTTACTGACCTCGTGGGCCAGCCGGTCATCGATTTCATAGCCGATGATCAGAAAGCCGAGCAACGGGCCTTCCGTCCTGGAGCCGAAGTAAATCGGCTGGGTGAAGGTCTGGTAGAGATGGTGGTCGCCGAACCACCAGTGGCTGGAATCGTCCTGACTCAAGGAAGGTTCGTTCAAGGAGCGTTGAAAATATTGCTGAGCCGTCGCTCGCGTGAAGCCCGCCGACTTCGTGTGCAACGCGACGACCTGGGCATTGCGGTTGACGAGCACTAGAAGATCGCTGCCGGTCAACTGCCATACGTCGCGGGATGCGTCCTGGATAGTGGCTGGATCGGGAGCCGTCATGATCGCGCGCGTAATCGGCAGGTCTGCCACCAATTCCGCAGAGCGGGTCAACATGAATTCGCGATCATGCTGGAAGTTTTGGAATGTTGTAACAGAGTTTCCAAGATCTTGCAGGATGCCGTCCCGGACGTGGTTTTGAACGCTGCGCCGCACCACGAGCAAGCTCGTGGCCGTGAGGCCCGCGGTGATCAGCAGCATGGAAAGGAGAAATCGTGTACGCAGCCGTGTTCGCGGCACCAGCGAGCCGGCGGACTGTTGGAGAATTTGGGACGCGGATTCGGATGAAGGGTCCAAGGGATCTCAGCGCACGAACTTGTAGCCCATGCCGTGCGCTGTGCGAAAGTGCACTGGACTCGCGGGGTCCCGTTCGAGCTTCTGACGAAGTTTCAGAATATGGTTGTCGACGGTTCGTGTGGAAGGGTAGTTCTGGTATCCCCACACTTCGTTCAGCAACTCGTCGCGGCTTATGACCCGGTCGGCATTTTGTACGAGAAACTGCAGGGTTTTAAATTCCTGCGCAGTCAGGACTATGACTTTACCGTCGCGCTGGACTTCCATCTTCTTGAAGTCAACCGAAATGCCGTCGAAGCTTACAAGGTTTACAGTCGCGGTTCTTGCAGTGTGCCGCAAAGCCGCGCGCACACGAGCCAGCAACTCGCGCGGGCTGAAAGGTTTGGTTACATAATCGTCCGCGCCCAACTCCAGTAGCAGCACCTTGTCGGAGACATCGCTGGTTGCGCTGAGGACCACAATCGGCAGCGTGGGCGCCTGCGACTTTACCTCTTTGCACAAATCGCTGCCCGAAAGTTGGGGCAGACGGAGGTCGAGAATGATGACCGCCGGCGGTGACGCCTGAAAGCTCTGCAGCGCTGATTTGCCGTTCGCCTGCACTTCGACTGTATACCCCTCGGTCTCGAACAGACGCTTCAACGCCTTTTGAACTGCGGGATCGTCCTCGACCACTAGAATCCTGCCCATAGGCCGTGCTTGATTCATAGGGTCAGCCGATCTTGCTACGCTCAGCGGTGCTGACATTTGTGCCATCGGAAGCCATCCCTTGCCAAATTTGAAACCGTTTAACCGGGCCAGCAAAACAGCAGCCCAGCCTTCAACAGGGCAAGCTTACAACGGTTGCGACCCATTTTCGGCCCGGATGGCGTCGTTTGACAATTCTTTTACATTTGCACTTCACAAAACAAGGGGGTTGCGGCACGGCGCGTGCAATGGCTGGGTTTGGATTCGCCGCCCTAGCCCCGGCGACAAATACTCCAAACAGAATTCGGTTCGACGTTCTGCCAGCCATTGGGCTGCCAATCGTCGCTCAGCGGAAGCTGACGTAAAATGTATCGCTTGCCTGTTCCCGCTGAATTCGCGAACCTACGCGTCGTGCTGGTGAACGTGCGCAATCCTCTGAACATCGGCGCGGCTGCCCGGGCGATGAGTAATTTTGGATTTCATCGCTTGCGGGTAGTGAATCCGTTCGAGGCGGCGTTTCGTGAGGCTCGCTCTGCCGTTGGCGCTGCCGCAGTACTCACCGCTGCCGAAGAATACAAAACTGTCGCCGAGGCGGTTGCAGACTGCTCGCTTGTCGTTGGAACTACTGCGGTCGGTCCGCGCGACCTGCACCATTCCCTGAGGCGCTTGGAGGTAGCTGCGCCGGTCATTCGCGGGCATCTCGCATCCGGACCATGCGCCCTACTTTTTGGATCCGAAAAATTTGGACTCTCCAACAGCGAGTTGAGCCATTGTCACTGGCTGCTGCATATTCCGACCGATGATGAGCATCTCTCGATGAATTTGGGGCAGGCGGTTGCGGTTTGCCTATATGAGTTAGCCCGCGATCCGGCGGCCCGGGCTGAACTGGAGAAGGGAAGCCCAGCCTCATCGGCTGAGATCGAGCGAGTGATGGATGCTTTATTTGAGGCGCTTCGTGCGAGCGGTTATCCGAAGCTGAATTCCTCGGAGTCGTTTGAGGCGGCGGTTCGGCGTTTTGTGCTGCGTCTCCATCTGCAACAAGGCGACGCAGAATTTCTCCTTGGGATGCTGCGGCAGATGGTTTGTAAGTTGAAGAAGCACGACAAATCCTAAAGCTGACCGGCCGAGCTTAGCTTGGCTTCCGTCGGAAAAACCTGCGTGGAGCTTCGTCCAAACTGGAAGCGCAGTAGCCACTCACTTGCCTTCGGCTGTCCGTTTTCTTGTGGGGGCTTAAACTTCCACTGACGGGCTGCCGCCACTGCTTTATTCGCAAAATATCTGCTGGGTCCGGCAGAGGTCAGCGTTGCTTGCGAGACATTTCCGGATGCGTCCACAGTAACTCGAACGCTTACTTTTATTCTGCCCTGAATCGTGTTTTGCGCGCCGCGCGATATCTCCGGCAGAACTTGGTGAAGCACGGCGCCGCGGTTTGTTTCTCGCGTTTCGGTTTGTTTCTGCGGTGGCGCCGGTGCTGGTGGCTGTGCTTTGGGCGGATTGGAGCGCGTTGGTTGAGGTTGGGCCGGCGTAATCTCCACCGCTGGAGTTGGCGGTCGATGGAAAAACTCCCTGCCCGCGAACACAAGCAAAGCGAGAGCTACGACGACGAGCGGCACCACGATCCACGGCCTGCGACCTGCGTTTGAAGTTGGCGGCGCAACCGTACGCACTTTAGAAGATGCGCCGCCTTGAAGCCGGCTCAGAATGTCGGCAACCGTATAGCGCTGCCGGGGATCGCGTCGCAAGCATCGGGACGCGATTTCGCGGAAGGGATCCGGAAGCGCTTCGGGTACGGCAACGTCCGAATTGTTTCGCTCCGGCTCGCGCTGCGTGAACGCGGCGACCAGCGTAGCCGCGAGAGACCATGCGTCCGATGCCGGCGAAACGCCTTCGGCGGAGACTTCGGGTGCCTGATACGCACTGAACTCGCGCGGCCGCTCCCCGGGCTTGCGAAGACCGTCGGAAGAAATCTTCAGCTGCTCTCTGGCAGCCATAATGTTCGAGGGTTGGATGCCCCCATGTATGTACCCGGCACGATGCACAAAAGCCAACGCTTGACTCGTCGGCTCGAGCATTTCGGATATCTCGCCCGGCGCGAGCGCGCGCAAGGGAAGAATCTGCGCCAGGTCCTCATCGGCGTATTCCATCACGACATAGAGAAGCCGCGTATCGTCGAGCTGGCAGCTTCCGCATTCGAACAACTGGATCAGATGAGGGTGCGAAAGCCTCGCGGCATCCGACCAGCGCGAGAGCTGTGCATCCTGATTCAAATTTTCTGCGGAGATAAGTTTTACAACGGCCTTCTGCGGCTCGCCGCTACCATGCTCAGTGAGAAATACGGCGCTGTGACTGGAACCACCCAGCCACCGCTGCAGCGGAAACTTTGCATCGACTACCCGGCCTTCCCAATTTTTCCAGAGTTCCGGATTGCTCATAGGCGACGATTGCCATGTAAAGACTGCCAAAGCGACGACTCCCAAGACGACGAATACCAAAGCGGCTATTCTATGCCAGCATTCGTCCCTGTGCGCTCCGAAATTGACTGTAGTTGGTTCATCGACCGGTATAGAGCTGAAAAGGCGCCCAGTAAAAAGGCCTGCGGGAGGCTTCGTTGGTGTGGAGCATCGCCAGTTTGGCCGACCGAAGCGCGACCTCCGGGGGCCGTCCACGCTTGAGTTCGCCGTAAAAATTGTCCATGAGCTGGGCGGTTGAGGCGTCGCTGACATCCCAAAGCGCGCCAACCACGTTGCGCGCCCCGGCTCGCAGAAACGCCCACGAGAGCCCGACCAGCCCCTCTCCGGAATACGTGCGGTTGCCGGTGCTTTGGCACGCGGAAATTGTCACCAGCTCCGCCCGCAGTGGAGGAGTGCCGATAATGTTGCGGGCGTAGAGTTTGAAGGACTCGTCCTGCGCCGCGTTCGACGCGGGGTCTCGGCTCAAAATAATGGCGGAGTCGAGAGGATCCGACCGGCTGGCAAGTCCATGCGCGACAAAGTGAATGTAGGAAAACTTCTCCGGATGACTGTGTAGATAAGCAGCCGGCAACGCCTGCTGGCGCGTGAACACTTGTTGCCGGTTTGCTGGAAAATACTTTTCGATATTTTCTATCTGCGCCGCGGAGTTGGGCAATTCAGGATAAGGATTGTCAGGCCCGGCAAACGGAGCGACCGAATTGCCTATGAGCAGCAGGTTGCCATCGAGGTTGGAGCTTCGGCCACGCGATGATGGCAGCAGGCCGAGCGACGCGGCATTGGCGATGGTTACGTTTTCAATCCAATATCGCTTCGGCTGCGGGGCCAAAGTTTTCGGAACTGCATTTTCTGGAACGAGGGTCTCAAAGTTCAGGTTGTTCAGGCCGCTATCGGGAATGATGAAGACGTTGCTGTTCTTTGCCAGCGATTCCTTCTTTAGCAGGTCCTGTGCCGGTTCAACCAGCATCTTGTAGAGCGTACTTCCGTCATTGGAGGCGTCGAGAATCTCAGGTGGTCCTTCAAGCTTCTTGCGATAGCGCTGCACCGCCGCATCGATTTCAGGTCGATTGGCTGTTAGCGGAAACAACCGGACCTGATGCGGAGTGATCGCCCACAAATAAGAATGCTCCTGACCGAGCGCGTAGAACAGAATTGTGCCGCCTGCCCGTCGCGCGATTTCCGGTGCGTCCAACGGATCGGGCGCAAACTTCGGCTTGCACGAGCGTCCCAGGCGCTCAGACAGAGTTCGGGCGCGAGCATAGTCGGCGACCTGCAGAGCTTCGTTCCCCCTTCCGTGGTCCACCAGAAAGTGAATGTAGTCTTCATAGATGCTGGTGCCATTCGTAGGGAAAGGCAATTGATTTTCGACGCGCTTGACATCGCAGCGAGCTCCCTCGAAAGTGCTCAGCGCGGTTCGATACTCAGCTTCGGCGTCGGGCCGATTTTCTTCCTCATATAAGCGTGCCAGCGAACGCTGGGCTTCCCACTTGAGAAATACCGGAGTGAATTCAGATTGCTCGATCTGGCGAAATGCAGCCTCGGCGGTGGCCGCGTCATGCTGTTGTGCAGCAATTCGGCCCTTGGCCAGCACTAGATAGGCTACATAGACCCCATTCTGATCCCTTTGCGCAATGTCAAGCGCCTCTTCCGCGTGGCGTTTGGCCTCCTCTAGTTCGCCGCGCTGCTCCAGGACAAAAGCCAGAGCGGTAAGGGAGTTGATGATATCTCTTTTGCTATCGATCTTTCGTGCAAGGTCGACGGACCGCCTAGACGACTGCTCGGCATCGCTGAACTTTTGTTCGTCCACGTAAACGTAACTGGATGCCTGGAGCCAGTTTACTTGCTGAGGAATCTTGGCCAGTCTTCCGGCCTGCTCCTCAGCCTCAACAAACATCCCGTCCGCCTTTTCTGGATCGCCTAGCTTGTAGTAGGCCCAACCTAGGTTTCCCAGTGCACTCTGGGCGTCGCCGCCAAAGTCGTTTGCCTTCGAAATTTGCCGGGCAGAATCCGCCCAGTCGAGAGCCTCGTCAAAATGGGCTTGCTTCAGAGCAGACCAGCTTAGATCCACCAAGGCGTTCGCTTCCTGGAATTTGTCGTGTCGCGCACGGGCCGAGACCAAATTGCGTTTGAAGAATATTTGCCCTTCGAGGTAGTGACCATACTCGATCGCCAGTTTCCCTCGAGTACTGTCCATATCTTCACAAGCGGGAAAGTCCGACGCGCAAAGTTTCTCTGCCTCCCGAATTCTTTGCTCCGCTTCGGGAAGCTTGCCCATGGAGGTGTAGATAGCCGATTCGAGTCTTTGCTGCAGAACGGCCACGTCGCCGGATGGAGGAGAGGCTGGCCCAGACACCAGAAGATCCAGGGCGCCGTCATACCTCCCACTGCCGTAAAGCGCTCTCGCCCGCATAATGGTAAATTGCCAATCCCACTCCGGACTGGTTCTGCTGAACTCCTTGAAGTCTCTTTCTGCCTCCTCCGTTAAGGCTGCCATGTCGCCATGCTGGTAGGTCTTTTTCTCATGATCGAGAGCAATTTGAGGATCGCGACGATGCGAGCAGGCTGGAAAACTGCCGAGGGTTAGAAGGAGCAGGAATGCACGAGCCAGCTTTGGCGTCGGTATCCATTTACGTGCCTGTGATTTCTGTGGGCTGCGATAATCGGTCTTCGGAGTTAGCATTCCGGTGTTGCAGGATTCTAACTTGAACCGGGAGAGTTCTGTAGGATTCCTTTTCCGAGGAGGGGAATGGTGATCGGAGTGGTGCCGAGTCAACTGGCCGTCAGCTATTTTGGACTCTAGGGGATGGGGGGAAGAGGATTCTCTCTCCGGGGGGTGATGCATAAATTCAACTTCGGTCATGCGAGGATCGGATTAGGGCGACCAATTCGATCCTCGCACTGGATACCTCGCATCGCGCAGGCGTTACGGCACGACTAGAGTTCTAACCGCCGCTGCCTTGACCGTTCGTACCTGTCGTTCCGCCGCTACCCTGTCCCGTCGTGCCGGAGCCCAGTTCCATTCGAACCATGGTTAGATTGATCGAGTACGTATCGTAATCTCTCGGCTTCGTGGCTCTCTCGCGTTTCACTTGCAGTTCGGCCAGGAAAAATTTTCCGAAGTGCGGCACCTGAATCACGTGTCCAAATGACTTCTGCCAACCGTTCACGCGATTGACTAACGAGCACCTGGCGATATCGACCTTTGGATCTGTCGCTCTCCATTGTTCTTTGTCCCGTGGATATCGCTCTCTCGCCCAGTCGGGAAGCTCCGGGTCGGTGCTGAGTGACTTATACTGCAGCCCCATCCGGTCCATTACATTCTGATTATCGAAATACGATGCGTCCGGGGCGGGCCTTGGACCGAGGATGTCGAAATTGGTCTCGAGTTCGACTTTCTGTCCGGCGATTCTCAGATTTTCGAATCGGGTTCCGATGAACGAGACTTCGGGCACCGCACCATCAATAGGATGGGCGGTGGAAATCTGTGATACGATGCGATCCGCCGTAAAAACTTCGAGAATGTCAAAGCCCTCGAGGACTGATGTTGCCACCGTGAAATAACGGCCCTCGTGCTTCATGCTCCGCGCTTCGGCGACCTGCGTATAACCGTATTCATAGGACGCAATGCCTTTCAGATTGTAGGGGCCAGCTTCCTTGAATTCGTAGTGGCTGTCTTCTCCCCGCCCGTACAAGACCACCTTGGCCTGGGCCTGCGGTTCTACTATCGCTTGAAATGGCCGTTTGATTTCCAGTTCCAGGAGATCGGCCTCTCCGTGGTACGTGTGGATGCGCTTTGTGCTTGCGAATGGTATAGTCTCTGCCATCGCCATAGTTTTATCTCCTCCCGCCTTGAGATTTACTGCTCTACTTGCAATTGGAAAGAAGCCGGCACTCCAACTTCTACACTCTGTCCGTCTGCCATAATGCCATGGACGACTACGTGATAGGTGCCGCTTTGCCGGTTCGCCCCGGGGAACTCGATTGGCCAGGTATCATCGTCCGAAGCCGAAATCGCGACCGATTCTACTCCTCCCGCTGGACTTCGCAAGTCAGCCTCGTATGCCGGGTAGCGATGATCGGGCGGAGCGATTACGTTCAAGAGAAAGCCCCCACCTTGATGCACCACCAGCGGCGTAGGCGTGCCGTAAGTAAGCAGATTGACTGTGGTCGCAGGCAAAAGCTGTGGTTTGTTGAGCGCCCGCGTCAGTTGCGGCAGGGTCACCAGATTCTGATACCCAATCACCAGCAAAAGACCGGCCATCGCAGGAATGGCAAAAGCCGGACGCCACCACGCGAGGAATCCGGGCCGCGACTTGTCTTTTTCTCTTACCGTCGCGACGACGGGTTCAGCCAATACTGTCTTGCCTTGCTCCAGGAATACCGAAGCCGTGCGCATGTCCATAGCGCACTCGTGACAGCCGAAAAGATGCTCCTCGAACTCATCCCGCACATCGGCCGACAGCTCATCGAGCAGATATTTTTCGGCGGCCATCAACTGGATTGCCTCATTATGTTCCATAGCAGAAGCTCTCCTCATACTTGGATAGTGACAAAACAACGCCGAACGTTTCGCGCGTTTCACTCCTGTAGTGCACGCTCTCTCATCTTCTTTAAATACAATGACTTAAACGACTTCTTGGCGCGATGCAACAGAACTCTCAAGTATTCACGGTCCACTCCTAGGTCCCGGCACACTTCATCTTTGTCGCGTTCATCGAGGAATATTTCCTTGATCAGGCGGCGATCTTTCTCTGGGAGCTCGTCAAGAATGTGACGAACCTTGCGCTGCATCTCGCGGTTGGCGATGATGTCGATCGCGCTTAACGCAGGGTCGGGAATATTGACCGCGGCTTCCTCTTCCGCGCTGGGAGCCTCCTGAGAAGCTGAGCGGTAGTGCTCCAGCAACACATTGTTGCAGACGGAATTGACGAATGCGCCCAGCCGCTCCGGCTGGCGTACGCCATCATCCCGGCGCAATGCAGAGAGGACGCGGGTAAAAGTCTCCTGCCGGGCATCTTCGATTTCCGGCCGGGAATGCAGACGCTTGCCTAGTTTCAACCGAATCAACTCGCTGAAATAAGACACAAAATGCTCCTGGGTCCGGAAGTCTCCGGCACGAAGTTGCTCCAAATAAAGGCTATCGAAAGCGTGGAATTGCACGAGAACGCTCCGGGGGACTGCCCTAATTAAGTGGCAGCTATCTTACCCAAATCGACGACCCGCGTACAGAGCCGTTTGACGGCTTATTTCAAGCGACACCGGGAATCGGCCTGTCGGTAAGAAATTCCGCCGGCGGATGAAACGTTTTTAATCGCTCGATCACTATCCCATTGTAGTCAGGCTCACGGGTGACCAGCGGCCAAACAGCTCAGGCTTAACCCGCCTGGCCAGTCGGGTCCTCCAGTGAGATCAATCCCGAGTGAGGAGCCTTACCGCTTTGGGGGAAGGGGTGGGGAGCTTCTGGCGACTGGAGCCAAGGCATTGGCCCGGCTCCGTCGCCGTTCGGGAAATGTGTTTCTGTACGTTCTGCCGCGCGTAGCGATGAGACTGTATGATTCAGTCATCGTTATGGCGCGGCATTTTTCATCTTCCGGCGACGGCGAAGATAAATTCGGAGCTGGGAAATTTCGAGTTAAGGATCGCGCGCGAGACTCCGTTAAGAATAACGACCAGAAACTGATTCAGATCGTTGACGCCGCTTTGGCCGACTCGACGCGGCGCAGCGGCAAATGGCTTGTCTGTCGCCCCGGATGCACACAGTGTTGCATCGGAGTATTTGCGATCAATCAGCTCGATGCCCGGCGGTTGCGGCTCGGCCTCGCTAAGTTTACCCTCCGCGAACCGGAGCGTGCGGCGCGCATTCGCGAGCGGGCCAGCGAATCGGTTGCCCGGCTCGCAAGAGATTTTCCCGGAGACCCCGTGACCGGAATCTTGGACCAAGGAGGCGATACGGTTCAGCGCTTTTCTGAATTTGCCAATGATGAGCCCTGTCCAGTTCTCGATCCAGCGACCGGAAACTGTGAACTCTACGAGTCGCGTCCGATGACTTGCCGCGTGTTCGGGCCTCCGGTCCGCTCTGAAGGCGGCCTTGGAGTGTGCGAACTCTGCTTCCAAGGTGCGTCTGACAAAGAAATTGCCGCTTGCGAAATGAATCCCGACCCCGACGATCTTGAGTCAGTCTTACTCGAGAAGCTTGAAAAAAGTACGGGAGTCCACGGCGATACGATTATCGCCTTCGTCGCGGCTCACACCTGCTAGACCTCGTGCCTCCTGCGAAGGCTGTTTTTACATAGGACCTGACACGGCCTGCAGCATTCGCCAAGCGGCATTCGCGACGTGTTTTGCGGCAGCAAACTGTAGTAAACTGTCTCTCCCCTGGGACCGCGCCTCCCCGTTTGACTATCCCATGACTAAACCTCTCGCTAAGAAAGTACTGCTTATCGGCTGGGATGCAGCCGACTGGAAGATCGCCAATCCGCTCATTGACCAGGGTTTGATGCCGACCCTCAATGACTTCGTGAATCATGGGGTGATCGGAAACTTGGCGACGCTGCGTCCCATTCTTTCTCCCATGCTTTGGAATTCCATCGCCACCGGCAAGCGGCCAGATAAGCATGGAATCTGGGGATTCATGGAGCCCGACCCGCAAACCGGCGGTGTACGGCCCGTCACTAGCACCTCCCGAAAAGTTAAGGCGATCTGGAACATTCTTACGCAGCGCGGATACAAGGCGCATGTGCTGGGCTGGTTCGCGGGGCATCCCGCTGAACCAATCAACGGCATTTCCGTCTCCGATCTTTACCCTTATGCGGTAGTGCCGCTGGGTGAGCCTTGGCCACTGCCGCCTGGGGCGGTTCATCCCGAGAGCATGCGCGATACATTTGCGGCTCTGCGCATGCATCCCGCCGAGGTGACGGAAGCCGCGATCCTGCCCTGGATTCCACGTGCGGCCGAAATCGATCAGGAAAAAGATAAAGGACTGCAGTCGTTCTCGAAAATTCTGTCGGAGAACTGCTCGATTCATAATGCCGCCACGTGGATTCTGCAG
>Ga0307478_10001015_pt1 | contig 25880 bp, 16 predicted proteins | sample atmos_gasesECM4C_2_FD_203713 | JGI IMG/M metagenome (GOLD analysis project Ga0307478, IMG submission 203713) | Hardwood forest soil microbial communities from Morgan-Monroe State Forest, Indiana, United States - atmos_gasesECM4C_05 | ecosystem: Environmental > Terrestrial > Soil > Temperate...
TGTTAGGGGTGGCTCCGTCGCCCCCCGCGAGAAAGCCGGCCGAAACGGAGCAATCACCCACCACGTAAGAACCAGAACAAAAACTGTCCGTCGATTCACGGCGGCTATTTTCGCATAGTGTGCGGCTACGGATTCAACTTGCTCTGTGGCGGCAACTCCCGAATTCAGCGCGCCGGGCGACGTTGTGACCAATACGACTCGGCGGAAGGCGGCCCAACAGTCGGCCCGCAGGAACCTTTAGACCTCGCTGACAATATTTGTTCCCGCAATCTGGACAAAATCTTCGCGAATTGGACATCTCAAGAAGTGTGGTCTGAAGCGAAGGCCTTTCGGGAAGCCGTAAAAAATCTTGCGCACTGTACTCCCGCGCTGTATTACATTGTTCCTAAACTCGTTAGAAGCGTACGGGAGGTTCGAACCATGAAGCGAGTATCGCTTGCTCTCGGAGCATTTCTGCTAGGCGCAATCGGCTTGGCCGCGCAGCAGCAATCCCCGCAAAACAATTCAGCGCAGGCTGCCGCGCCTGCCGTTCGCTCGACGACGCAAGAAGTCCTGCTCGACATGGTTTTTCGCGACAAGAAGGGGCGCACGATCCATGACATTAAGCCAGAAGAAATTCATGTTTCCGAAGATGGCGTCGGGCAGAACCTAACATCGTTCCGAGCGGTGGAAGGGAAGGCAAGCGAATCGTCCAGCGTGCCTGGTAGCGCCGTGGAAGGCGCTGCGCCCGGATTGGACCCGATGCGCGAAGTACGTCTCGTTTCGCTCGTTTTCGAGGGATTGGATCAGGAGGGCAGGCGGTTCTTTCGTCAGACGTTGAAGGACGTTCTTGACATGGCGCCGGAGCAGAACCTGTATTTCTCCGTCCTGACCATCGATCAGCGGCTGCAAGTTCTGCAACCATTTACCGCCGACCACAATGCGCTGCTAAAGATGGTGGATAAGTCTTCGATGTGGTCCTTCGTGCAATACGAGACGCAATCCTCGCAAGTAAAACAGGAACTGCAGCAGACGCTGTCGCAGGGCGAGCCGACATTGCAGGGCACCACCGGTGCATCCGGCGGCGGGCCAAGCGCCTCCCAGATTCAAGGCGCCATTAACTACCGGATGGCAAAGATGCAGTACGACATGCTGCAAGCTGCGGAAGCGGCCGACCGCGAATACCAGGCGCGCGCAACGATAGATGCACTGTTGGCGCTGGTAAAGGCAGAGGCGCAATTGCCGGGCCGCAAAGTGATCTTGTATTTCAACCCATGGTTGTTCATACCGGAGATTGTGAAGGAACAATATGCCAACCTGATCAGCACGGCGAATCGCGCGAACGTCAGCTTCTATGCGGTCGATCCTAAAGGATTAGTGACCTGGAGCCAGGAGAATAACGGTCGTGAGTGGCTCAACGGAGCTGCCGGTGAGACCCGGTCTCAGCAGATGCGTGGAGGAGTTGGCGAGGTGTCTACTAGCGAGGCCCGCGCCACGGAATCGGCCGAAAGCGCCTTGCGGGCCAATCCCTTGATGTGGCTGCGCGACCTGGCGGAACAGACGGGCGGCACCGCTATCGCCGAAACCAACGACTACCGGGCACCGCTCCGAACGGTTATGGATGAAGTGCGCACGTACTACGAGGCTGCGTACACTCCTCACATTGACGTTTACGACGGCAAATTCCGCAAAATCTCGGTCCGCGTGGATCGGCCCGACGTCATTGTTCACACCCGCAGTGGCTACTTCGCCTTGCCGCAACTCAAGGGCGGGCAACAGTTGTACGCCTACGAGATGCCTTTGTTGAATGCCTTGAACTCCGCCGCGCCTCCTACGGATGTGGCTTTTCGCGCCGCCGCAGACCGTTTCGATGACCGGGGACCGAAAGTGGAGTACATGGTGACACTGGAAGCTCCTTTGAAAGGCCTGGATTTCCAGCCGCAAGCCGATAAGAAGAACAGCGCCGTTGATGCCGGGCTGCTGGCCGTCTTGAAAAATTCCAGCGGCGAAATCGTCGAGAAATTCAGCAAGGACTTTGCCGTGGAAGTCGCTCTCGACAAGGTGGACGCATACAAAGCCGGAAACCTGGTGCAAACGTTTCGGACAGAACTTCTTCCCGGTGGCTATGAGTTGGAAGCCGTGATCATGGACCGCAACGGCGGCAGGCTCGGAGTACAGAAGACCAAGATCAGTGTCCCGCAGCCTTCCAACAAGCTTTCGATGAGCGATGTGGTCGTGGTGCGCCGCACCGATGTTTTGAAGGACACCAAGCAGGTCCAGGATGCGTTCTATTTTCCTGGCGGCAAGGTCGTGCCAACTCTAAACGGCACCCTGAAAGGAGGTCCGGGCAACATCCTGCCTTTCTACTTCGCGGTCTATCCTGATCGCACCGTCAAAGATCCCCTGAAGCTGACCATGGCCTTCTACAAAGAAGGACAGTATCTGGGTGCTGCGGAAGCGCCACTCCCGGACGCACTACCAGATGGCCGCATTCCGTACATCGCCAATCTGCCCGCAGACAAATTCACCCCGGGAGCGTATGAGATCCATATCGGCGTCACGCAAGGTAGCGCCAAGGCCGAGGAAAAGGTGGCGTTTCAAGTCAACTAGGCCAAGCTTTGTAGCGCGCTACGTTGTTAGCCCGTCCTGGACGGCTATTCGCACCATTGCGGTTGGTGACTCCAGCTTTAGCTCTCGCGGAGTCCAACCGCCGCACGCGACGTGGCCCACGTTGGCCTCACACGAAATTGTAGAGACTACAAGCAGATGACACTCTCTCGCCGCAGATTCGCGCAGTTGGGAATAGGCACGGCGTTTTCCGCCGGAGGCGCACGCCTTTTCCCGCAGGGCTTATCTACACACAGCGCGAAGCCGCTTCCTCGGCAGGCGCCTTCCGGTCGCCCATTTAACGCGCATTTCGTGGATGTTTCGCGCGAAGCCGGCCTGCGCGCGCCGATCATTTACGGCAGCACCGAGGAAACTAAATATATCGTCGAGGCCACGGGTTGTGGCTGTGCCTTCATTGATTACGACAACGACGGCTGGATGGACATTTTCGTTTTGTCCGGCACGCGACTTGAAGGCGCGCCTCCGGGCACAACCAATCGACTTTACAAAAACAATCGCGACGGTACGTTCACGGATGTCACGGAAAAAGCGGGACTGCATTCCGTCGGCTGGGCTTGTGGCGTATGCGTCGGCGACTATAACAACGACGGCTTCGAAGATATCTTCTGCGCTTGCCTTGGCCAGAACATTCTGTGCCGCAACAACGGCGACGGCACTTTCACTGATGTAACCAAGGCCAGCGGGCTCTGGAACGACGACCAGCGCTGGGGCTCCGGTTGTAGTTTTGTCGACTTCAATCGCGACGGCCATTTGGATCTCTTCGTTTCCAATTACGTCGGCTGGTCTTTCGAAAAAACGCCGCTCCCCGGCCAAAACAGCGCCTGCATCTGGCTCGGAGTTCCAGTGGCGTGCGGGCCGCGCGGGTTGCCGACCGCCAGGCATTGGCTCTATCGCAACAACGGCGATGGCACCTTTACTGACGTCAGCGAGTCCGCCGGCATCGCGCAAGCAACTTCGAGTTACGGCATGACCGTGGTAGCCGCCGATTTCGATGAAGATGGCTGGCCCGATATCTACGTCGCCTGCGATGCCACGCCGAGCCTGCTGTTCATGAACAATCACGACGGCGCGTTTCGCGAAGAAGGAGTCCTGCGCGGCGTCGCCCTAAGCGAGGACGGGATGGCACAAGCTGGCATGGGCGTCGGAGTGGGCGATTACGCTCCGGATGGGCACCTCGACATTTTCAAAACCCACTTTGCCGACGATCGCAACGTTCTTTATCGCAACGATGGAAAGGCATACTTTCAGGACGCCACCGCATCCTCACGACTCGGAGTCGAAACCCGCTACGTCTGTTGGGGCGCCGGGATCGTCGACGTGGATAACGACGGCTATCCCGACTTATTCATGACTACGGGCCATGTCAGCCCAAAGATAGAAAAAAAGCTACCCCAATACCCCAACAAGACGCCGCGAGCAATTTTTCGAAATTTGGGTCAGGGCGTGTTTGAAGAGCTAATCGCCGAAGCGGGCCCCGGTGTTGCAGCCTCGCATTGCAGCCGCGGTTGCGCATTCGGTGATTTCGATAACGACGGCGACCTCGACGTTGTCATCGTAAATCTCAACGAGCCGCCGTCGCTCTTGCGGAACGACCTTTCCGGCAGAGCGCATTGGCTGAAGGTGAAACTCGAAGGCGTAAAGTCCAACCGCAGCGCCATCGGTGCGCGCGTGTTGGCACACTACGGCGGAAAAACCCAGGCACAAGCTGTGTTGAGCCAGTCCAGTTTTTTCTCTTGCAGCGATTCCCGGCTGCACTTCGGGTTGGGGACCTCGGCCTCCGCTGATCTGGAGGTCTTCTGGCCAAACGGCTTGCACGAAACTTTCAAGGACATAAAATCCAATCAGTTGATTACAATCAGAGAAGCGGCCGGCATCGTGCCCAATCGCGGTTGGGCAAAATCGTGATGGAATTGTCGGCGGATGTCGGAGGGAGCCCATCTGCCGCATTTCATGGAGGCGTGACCCAAGCGGGAAGTAAAATGCACGGCGTTAGCCCACACTCCAGCTTTACGGACTTAGGAGTTGCGAAACTGCTGTTGTGGTGCCTCTTGTCTTGTCTTCTCAGCCCCTGCCCGATACCAGCTCAGAGCGACTCCAGCCAGCAAGCCTTGAGCAAAGCAGTTGCGCTGCATCAGTCCGGCCACTATGCCGAGGCCATCACAGCTTACCAAGCCTATTTGAAAGCTCATCCCCAAGCCAGCGCAGTTCGCTCGAATCTGGGAGCGGCATTGGCGCACGAGGGACGCTATCCCGAAGCAATTCGGGAATATACCGAGGCGCTAAAGGCCGAGCCAACTAATTTTGGTATTCGCTTCAATCTGGCACTCGCGCACTACAAGATGGGCGAGGTTACGCAGGCCGCGAAAGAGTTCGAAGATGTTTACGCGGTCCAGCCTGCCGATGACCCCAACCGCCGGCGTCTCGTCTTGCTGCTTTCGGAGTGTTACCTTCGGCAAGGTGAAGATGACCGCGTCGCCGCCTTGCTCGATCCGCTGGCTGATACCGACGTGAATGACCTCACTCTAGCCTACCTTCTCGGTACTGCGCTCTTGCATCAGGGAAAAGATGAGCGGGGAGCCTTGATGATCCAACGCATCCTGAAAAACGGCGATACCGCCGAAGCCCACATGCTCATGGCGTTCACTCGCATGAAAGCGGAGGACACGAAAGGCGCCACTGAGGAGGTGGACCGCGCCCTCGCGCTTAATCCAAATCTCCCCGAGGCTCACAACCTCCGTGGGAGACTCTTTCTCGGAATTGCCGACCTGGAAAGTGCGGAGGCGGCTTTCCGGAAGGCGTTGACTCTTGATCCGGCCGCGTTTGAGCCACTTCTCTGGCTGGGAACGCTCCTTCGGGAGGAAGACAAATACACGGAAGCGCGCGCCGTTCTGGATCGCGCCGCACAGTCGCGGCCGAAAGACATCCGGCTCCGCTATCAGTTCGCTCTTTTGTACTCAGACGAGGGGGACGACCACCGCGCCGCCACAATGTTGCAAAGCTTAATCAAAGACGCGCCGGACTACACCGAGGCGCATCGCAGCCTCTCCACAATTTACTTCCGCCTCGGACGCGCCGCCGAAGGTCGCCAGCAAAAGAAAATCGCCGAAGCTCTGGACGCAGCGATTCAAGCAAAAGATCAGGCGCGCGGACGGAGTATGCAAAAGTGATCTGGAGAATTTGCGCCATCCTGCTGCTGGCGACCGCCGCCGCTGCACAGGCTCCCCCGCCAAGCTTTGAAGAACTCTCGACTCAGGCGCAGCAAGCGTACCATGCCAATCGTCCCGACGAGGCCGCCGAACTTTACGCTCGAGCCGTCCAGTTGCGCCCCGACTGGGCCGAAGGTTGGTGGGCGATTGGCATGATTGATTACGAGCGCGACCGCTACCCGGAATGCCGGGATGCTTTAAACCGAATGGTCGAGCTGGACTCCTCCGCCGCCCCGGGCTGGTCGCTGTTGGGCCTTTGCGAATTTCGCACGAGGCAATACGACGCTGCCTTCCAGCACTTGAAAAAGGCTCACATGCTGGTGCCGCCAACGCAGCCCGGCGGGCCTCTGCACGACATGGCCGACTACCATCTGGCGATACTCCTGACGCAACAAGGTGCCTTCGAAGTGGCGCAGGAGATCCTCTTGAAAGTTGCGCGGAGAGTTCACTCCAATTCAGACATGATGTTTGCCGCTGGCTTGCCGTCGCTGCGCATGCCAATTCTGCCGTCCTCGGTTACCGCCGGGCAGCACGATGTCGTCGCCATGGCCGGGAAGACTTTCTGGGACTTGGCGACGCAAGAGCCGGAAGTAGCGGAAGCAGACTTTAAGGCGCTGGTCGCAAAGTATCCGAAATTTCCGAATGTTCACTATTTTTATGGCACTTACCTCGCTGCCCGCCATCCCGACGATTGCGCCGCCGAGTTCCGGAAAGAATTGACGATTACTCCAGACAGCGCGCCCGCGCGAGTGCAATTGGCCTTGCGTTACACCCTCGAGGACAAACTCCCCGAAGCAGTTAAATTGGCTCGCGAGGCGGTGGCGCTAAGTCCGGATTCTGTCGGCCCCCAGTTGGCGCTCGCGAAGGCCCTCCGCACACAAGGCGACAATTCTGGTGCCCTGGCAGCGTACCTGGCCGCCGAGCGGCTCGACCCGGTCACGCCCTCGATCCGGCTTTACCTCGTGAATGTGTACCGCGCGCTGGGCCGAATGGACGACATGCGGCGTGAAAACTCCGAATACGAGCGCATCAAGGCACAGCAAAGTAACTGGCCTTAAGCCAAGCCAGGAATTTCTGCTCCCGACCGCCGGTACGAACCGCGGTCCGGCGCAAAAGCCAGAAAATCCGGTTATGTGCGAGCTCCATTGCAGCGCCTCCCGTACCCCGCGGAATCCGAGCCAGTACTGGAACGACCTCCTCCCACCCCCCGTCATCATCGGCGGCCAAAAATTCACAAAATCGATGCGCCGCAGAAGAAAAATAAAAAACCTCTTGACATTATTTGTGCAAGGGCGTAGAAAGCGCGACAAGCGTGAACGTTAACGGTGCCGACCCGCTCTTGCGGGCCGCTACCGTTGAACCTGTGGTGAGGCTCAGTTTCAGCTGATTTGGGGGTGCTTCTTCGATGAATCGTCGCGTGCGATTTTCCTCTTGCCATTTCTGCTTTCTTCCTGAAACCCCTGTTTTAGCGGTCGCTGTTTTGGCCGCGGTCCTTATTACCTTTGCCTTGCCGTTCCAGCCAGCGGCGCTGGCGCAGACCACCAGCGCCACACTGACCGGAACGGTTTTTGACGCGTCCGGCGCGGTCGTCGCGGATGCCGCCGTCACTCTGAAGAATGAGGCGAGCGGCGACGTGCGAACGACGGTCAGCAATGCCGAAGGTTATTTCACCTTCGCCGCCGTTCCGCCCACCACTTACTCCTTGGTCGTAGAGAAAGACGGTTTCTCCACTTGGGAAGCCAAGGGCATTGTCCTCACCGCTGACGACAAGCGAAATGTGTCGGGTATTAGACTAAAGCCCGGCGCGAAGACCGAAACTGTGGTTGTCGAAGCTTCCGACACGCAGATTACTCCCACGGAGTCCGGCGAGAAGTCCACGCTGATTAACGAGCATATCCTGCAGAACGTCGCTATCGTGGGCCAGAACGCCGCTGAATTTATCAAAATCATGCCCGGCATGGCCTTCACTGGCGGCATCGCCAATCAAAGTTCTTATGCTGCGTCGGATGAACGCACAGGACAGGGGCCAGTTGGAAGCTTCTCGGCCAACGGCGGGCGCACCGGCGCTCTCGACATTACCTCCGACGGCGCCCACATCATTGATCCCGGTTGCAACTGCGGTCAGGCCATGAACACCAACGCGGACATGACCGCGGAACTCAAGGTCATGACCTCGAACTTCGGTGCCGACGAAGCTAAAGGGCCGGTCGTCATCAGCGCCATCGGCAAGTCCGGCGGCCAGAAGTTCCACGGCGAGGTTTACACCTACGCCCGCAATTGGCATCTCAACGCCAATGATCCGCAGGACAAGAAAGCCCAGATTGCGCGCCCCGAAACAAAGTACTTTTACCCTGGCGGCCAAATCGGTGGTCCGCTCATCATTCCCGGCACCAGCTTCAACCACAACCGGGATAAGGTCTTCTTTTTCTTCGCAACGGAATACTACAAGCAGAACGTGGATAACGGCGTGTACCACGCGGTGGTTCCCACAGCGGCGATGCGGCAAGGCGATTTCAGTGACGCCGCCTATCTCAGCAGCTTGAACGGGTACGCCGTTACAGGCGTGCCCGGCGGCAGCCACTTCACTAACGGAAAGCTTAACGGCGCTCCGGACCCCAACGGCCAGATCCTGCTGAACGTGTACCCACTGCCCAACGAGGACCCGACGCAACTTCAGGGATTCAATTACGCGAACGGCGAAACCCGGTACTCCAACATGCTCCAGTTCCGCGGGCGTGTTGACTACAACATCAGCGAGTCGCTGAAATTGTACGTCTCGTATAATCATCAGACCGACAACGCCCTGAACAGTCTCGACGTCCTCTGGGGCCCGGGCGGAACCAACAGTTGGGCTGCTCCGACTACGCCGTACCCGACGCCGATCGTCGAGAAGAGTCAGTCCGATGTCGTCACCGCGAATCTGACGAAAGTTATCAGCCCCACCCTCACCAATGAACTTATTTTCAGCTACACCTACCTGAATCTCCCTAACAGCTTCTTGGACCCATCAAAGGTGGAGCGCGGATCCCTCGGTCTCAACTACAATTTGCTGTTTAGCCACCCCAATCCGCAAAATCTCATCTTCCCGGAAATGACCGGTTGGGGCGACGGCATCTCCAACATGATCAACACCGGCTTCGAGCTAAATGGCACTGTCTATGCCAAGAAGACTCTCCCGTCGTTAGCCGACAATTTGGTCAAGGTTTGGAAAACTCATACCACCAAGTTCGGCTTCTACTGGGAACGCACTTGGAACGAACAGCCGGGTAATGGAAGCGTCAACGGCTCGATGGCGTTCGCCAATTGGGCCGGGGGGTCCAGCGGCAACGCCTATGCCGATATGCTCATCGGCCAGATGGCGCAATACTCAGAACTGAATTTCGACGTGGTCCCCGCCTTCCGCTACCTCTCGGCCGAGGGTTACGCAACTGATTCCTGGAAAATATCTCGCCGCTTCACCCTGGACTACGGTCTGCGCGTCTCGCACCTGGGGCCTTGGGTTGATACCACCGGCTTTGGCTTTGCCGCTTGGTACCCGGCCGCCTACAATACTGACCACGGTGGTTCCGTCAATGGCGCAACTTTCCCCGGCATCGAATGGAACAAAGTTAATTCAGCGACGCCGCTTTCTGGTTCCAAGAGTCGGCTCTTCTTCTATAACCCACGCGTAGGCTTTGCCTGGGATCTGTTTGGTTCCGGCCGTACTGTGCTGCGTGGCGGGTACGGTATGTACCACTTCCATGATGAGCAGAACGTTCAGAATCCCGCGTATGGGGTGGTCCAGGGATCCTTTTCGTCCCCGACTTTGAACAACCCTCTGATCTCGCAGCTTGGCCCTGGCCTCGCTGGATTAAGTTTTCCGAGCGGCGTCACCGCTCTGGACCCTAACGACAGTCAGCAGCCTCGCACGCAGAGCTATAGCTTTACCGTCGCCCAGCGCACGCCGTGGAAGAGCTTGTTGGAAGTCGCTTATGTCGGCAGTAAGTCTGACTATCTGAGCAACTATAACAACAACTTCGACCAGATCAATGACCTTACCGCAAATAGCTTGTTCACTCAGGCGGGCAGCAGCTACGGCTGGCTGCCTGATTGCAACTCGGGTATTGCACCGGGGCAAAAGGACGCGCAAGGAAGGGGCAGTTGCGCCGCGCAAGGCGCCGATACGGGCTACACGACTGGTGCTATCAACAACGCCCGCCCACTTACCGCGGGTCCTTGCGTAGCCGCGAAGAATTGCCTCGGCACTCTGAAGATCATCGATCACAAAATGTATTCCAACTACAACGCCCTCCAGGTTACTTGGAACAAACAGGCGGGACCCTTAACCTTCCTGAGTAACTACACCTTCGGGAAGTCGCTGGGCATCCGTGGCGAGAGCGGATCGGCGACCGGCGACCCCACGGTTTTGGCCAACAATTATGGAACTCTGCCCAACAATCGCACGCAGATCTTCAACGCTGCCTACGTCTATGCGTTGCCGATCGTACACAATGGCAACCGGTTCGTGAAGGGCGCCGCGAATGGCTGGCAAATCTCCGGTATCACTCAATACCAAACCGGCGTGGATTTGCAGGCGGCGATTACCTCGAACTTCGGCTACTCCGCCTATTTCAAGCCAGGCGCAACCTTCATGGGCCAGACCCTCCAATACACAGATCCGAACACCGGCCAGGTTGTGCCGTATACGGTCCAAGCAAGCGCGAGCAATGTGCTCGGTAGTCCCGACCTCACCCTGATTCCTCACTTGACCTGCGATCCAAGGAAAGGCCTTGGGCCAAACCAGTTCATCAACGGAGCTTGTTTCTCCCCGTTCGCAACACCGGGCCAGCAAGGCAATTATATTTTCCCAACTTTGACTGGGCCCGGTTTCTGGAACAGCGACTTGTCTGTGGACAAGGGTTTCACCTTTGGACCGTCCGAGAACAGAAAACTCGAATTCCGCTTCTCGGCCTACAACTTCCTGAATCATCCGAACCTTACATTCGTTTCGGGCGATCCAGCGTTGACTCTCACATTCAATAACGCCGGAGTGCGCCAAAACAACGGTGGCACCGTATTCGGCACTGCCACCAACACCATTGGCCACCGTATTATCCAGGGCATGATCAGATTGAGCTTTTAGCTGATCAACCCCACTTAAGTTCAAAAATCACCAAAGAGCGGCTGCGCCAGCCGCCCTGAACGTCAACTGTAGGACGCAACACGGACTGATTTGATGACGGCGTCGACTCCTAGTCCCGAATAGACTTGGTTGCGTTAGGCCTCTCGAAACCTAAAGTCTTTCTCGGGCGTTGGTTCAAGCGCAGCGCAACTCGATCAAACTCTTGCTCGTCCATAAATGTTCTCTGGCACTTCTCCACGCATCGTGACAAAACCCTCTTTACCGGCACGGGTTACCGGAAAAGTTGCGGCGAGTACGAAGACGCCCCCACCGTCGATCAGGCACTTGACGGAAGTACAAGTGGGTGTGAAATGCGCCATTGTTCTAGTTTCCGATAGGAAAAAGACTGCAGCGAATTGAAGATTCAATAGTTGAAATTGTCAAAAACGTTGCGCGACGCGTCCACCACGCCGATTTCGCGATTTAGTCTGGAATCGGTGCGCCTGGACGAACCACGCGAATGAGATGGTCCGCAAAGCTGGTGTGCATGTCCGGAATCTCGATCTTCGGCATGTGGCAGTTTGTACATTCTTTTGCGCCAACCGGGCAAGCCTGTCCCGGATGATCTTTAGTTACCGTGGCGGCTGGCGAACTTGGATGGCAGGCCAGGCATTTCGAATCATAGGCGGCCGAATCTGTCGAAATCGGTAGGTGCGGATCGTGGCAGGCGACGCAAGCAAGGCGCTCGTCCCCAATGCCCCAACACTTGCTGTTCATGAGGCGATAAGGTTGCATCCGGACGTTGGCGATTCCCGTAGTACCCGCGAGCTTGACGTCCGTCCACGTGCCATGGCAGGACCCGCAAAAATCGACGGTGTCAACGGGACTGAGCCGACCGGGATTGAAAATAAGTTTCCGGCCTTCCTCGTCGCCGTAACGATCGTCCGACTGGTTGAATTCCATCGCGAGTACATGGTTCAGGCCCGGTCCGTGGCAGGCTTCGCAGGTTACCCCTAAAGAAGCCTTGCTCGTGTCCAGCTTTCCGGCGACGTTAGCGCCGAAGCTGTGACAACCAAAGCATCGGCGGACTTCAGCGATGTCCACGAGCCGGGCCGCGGCTTCCTCAAGGTCGTGCGGCGAGAGCAACGCGCGCGTTGGCGTAAAGTCCAGATTTTTTAGCGAACTGAAATAGGTCACGCGGCTTTCACGGTACTTGCCGTCGCGCTGAAAAAGATAGGATTGCCCGAGTTTTCCTGTCCCGAAAGCCCAAACAAGATCCGCAGCGATAGTGTGCTCGCCGTCGGTAACAGTTAGTTCCGGCGCTGCGCCCTTCGTCTTGATCGCATAGAGATACTTCCCGCTGCGGAAAGAAAGATCCGTGCGTGAACGAAGAACAGCGGCAGTTGCGGCGGGCATCAGGGTGTGTGCCATGGCCGTGGTTTCCTGCGAGGCGGTGATTGAGGCGTGACACTTCGCGCAAGCAGCATTGCCTACAAATTCCTTACGGCTTGTGGGTTCGCGCTGGGGCCACCAGCCGGGTTCGGTAAGATGATCGTAAGTGGAGAGCTGCGCGCGGAGAAGGACGGGTGCAAACGCGACGAACATGGAAACGAGAACCACCGCTACCGCGCCCGGAAAAAGTCTCTTGTTGGCCAATGTTGTGATATGCAAAGCCCTTCTCTGCGTTCCTGGAGACTGCTAGGATAGTTCGAACTAATCGCTGTTTCCAGTCCAGGCTAGACGGCTTACGTGACATCTTCGTTTCCGGGACAAACTTCTCGGATTTCGCGTTCAATTCGGCGGTGAGAGGAACAAAGTGGGAGACTGCTCATTTTAATTGCCGGGTGCCTCAACGCCCATCGCAATGCACTTCTGCTTCGCTCCTGGCTCGGCGGGTTGGCGATGCTTAAATGCGGGCGGACCCGGCGAGGAGGCAGGGAAGTAACATTCTGTGGTGCATCTCTTACGGTTTTCACAGGTGCTGCCTTTGATACGAAGGGCGTTGCGGCCCACGCCTTCCTTCGTTCGATCAAATAAAGCAGAAATCTGCCTCCCTATCTTCTTCATTCCGAAGGCTTTACTGCAAATCTCGCGATAATGGTTGACTTCGTCTACGAATCTGCTCTACAGCGCAAAGATTTGGAATTCTGCGGAACGTTTCTCTGCTCCTGCTGTTCCACCCTGCTGGCAGACCCACCCGCTCCCCATTTTTCGAAAAGATGTGGTTCTAAAGCCCCGGGTCTGCAAAAGATGTGATTCCAAAGGAATTATCCAAGCGACAACGCTCGGAAGCTCACTCTATCTTCCGGCTCGCTCGCAGCTTCTCAAGTATCGCCGCAGTCTGCGTATCGTCTGGGTTCAGGCGGTGCGCGCGCTCCAAGACGGGTAGCGCCGCGTCGTCATCACCTAACATATACAGTGTCGCTCCCAAAAGCACCACCGAGCCGTAGTATTCGGGACGCAATGCCACCGCCTTCTCCAGCGGCGCACGCGCTTCGTGGTATCGATGCATGCGAAAGCACGTGACTCCCAGGTTGTGCCACGCCTCGAACGAATTCGGATCTAGCTGCACCGCATGCCTCAGTGGCTCAAGCGCTTCCGCAAACGCGCCGGCATCCCCGAATAATTGTCCTAGCAGCGTAAGTTTGTCCGGATCATTGGGGTCGTAAATGCGGTGGCAGACCTCGCGCGCGGTATCCAGCGGGTCGGCCCGCAGCGCAGTTGTGCACGCGCGCACATCCTTTTCCGTGTTCTTGTGTTCGTCCCGCAGCTGGCTGTAGAGGCCATACTCGTGAGCCGCGTCCTGCGCGCGTCCGGCGCTGGTGTACGCCCGCGCCAATCGGTAATGTACGCGATAGTCTCGCGGCAGAAGCTTGGCGGCGCGCTCCAACCACTTGGTTCCTTCGTCGACGTTGCCCGAGGAAATGTACGCCACTCCCACGTGGAAGGCTGTGTCGGGAAACGGCGGGTCCTCGGCCAGAGAGCCGAGCCGCCGGATGGCGGAAGCGTAATCATTGGACAGCAAATCGAGCCGCCCGAGATAGTAAGCGACGTAGCGCGAGTCGCCCGCCAGCTTGCGCACTTGCTCGAACTGCCCGCGCGCCTCGTCGTTGCGGCCCAATGACAGCAGGCAGACTGCGTACTGAAGGTGCGCCCGCGGATCCTGCGGATTGAGCGCGAGCGCTTGTTCAAATTCGCTCGCCGCCGCCTCGAACAACTGGTCCTGCATCAATTGTACGCCCCGGCTGAGGTGGGCTTCGTCGCCGGATCGCTGCGCCGGCGCGTTGGCCGTTCCCGCCTGACCCTGCGCTTGAGATGTTCCCTCTTGCTGAACCGGCGCCTGCGACGTTTCTGGCTGCTCGATCCGGAACGGTAAACTTCCCGCCGCGACCGCCAAAAAGGCTGCCAAGATCGGTGTCACGCGCCAAATCGCTCCCGCAGGACGACTCCCGCACCCTCTTTCACGGTCACGAGCTGATCCGAGTGGACGGACTTTATCTGCTCGCGGGCACCGCTGGGCCACGCGATTTCCAGATCCGCCATCTCCGCAGCTCCCAGTCCGAAATGCAAACGGCGATCTCCGCACGAGAGATATCCCGACGACGCCAACACCGCCTGCGCCTGCCGCCGCCCGCCGTACGCCGCGGTGACCACCGCACCGATAGCGCTGATGTTCGAGCGTGTCCCCACGAGCTTCACCTTGAGCCAATGCGCGGTACCGCTCACGTCGTTTCGCAACAGCGAGGGAGGTTCATTCATGTTCATGATCAGAATATCGACGTCGCCGTCGTTGTCAAAATCGCCGAATGCCACGCCACGGCTGGAATGGGCTTCGGCGATTGCGGGACCGGAAATGTCCAAAAGCTCTTCGAATTTGGCCCCGCCGAGGTTGCGGAACAGCACGCGCGGCGTCTTGTGCGGGAACTCGGGATGCTTACGCTCCACCTCAGGGAAGGTGCTTCCCGTTACCCAGAATAGATCCGGCAGGCCATCATTATCGAAGTCGGCGATACCGTCACCCCAGCCGACGTATCGGGTCTCGACAGACAGCCCGGAGCGCGCTGTTACGTCCTCGAACAAAAGGTGGCCCGTATTCCGGTATAGCGCCACGGTATCTTCAGCAAAATGGGTTTTCAGCGTGTCCAATCGGCCGTCGGTATCGAAATCGCCGATGGCGATGCCCATGCCGGCCTGTTCGTTGCCGTCCTCGTTGACAGCCAAGCCGGACAACAAACCTTGTTCTACAAAAGTACCGTCGCCACGGTTGCGGAACAGCAGGCTCGGAGTTGAATCGCAGGCTACGTAGATGTCCTGCCAGCCATCGCCATCCAAATCCGCAGCCACCGCCGTCAAGCCGAACGCCAGCGGCACCGTTCCTATTCCGGTCCGAGCGGTGACGTCCGTGAACGTCCCGTCTCCATTGTTGTGGTAGAGCATCGGGCGTTCGGGAACAAGTCCGCGTGGGCCGCAATTCACTGGAACGCCTTTGAAGTTGCAGCGGGGGTCTTTTCCCGTGGATGGAATTTTATCGAAGTCGAAAACAACGTAGTTGGAGACAAACAGATCCAAGCGGCCGTCGCGATCATAGTCCACCCACGTGCAGCCGGTGCCCCAGCGGTTGCCGGGATGCAGCAGACCAGCCGCTCTCGTAACGTCCGTAAAAGTACCGTCGCCATTGTTGCGGTAAAGAATATTCTGCGGCCACGCGGTGATAAAGAGATCCTCGAAACCGTCATTGTCGTAGTCGCCGACCGTCACGCCGCATGCCCAACCCTGACGCACGAGGCCCGCTTTTGCAGTCACGTCTGTGAACGTGCCATCGCGGTTGTTTTTGTAAAGTCGATTGGTAGCTCCCGCAACCGCGCCCTCTCGGCGAGTACCCGATAGCAGGAAAATGTCCTGCCAGCCGTCGTTGTCGAAGTCGAGGAAGGCAACGCCACAGCCCATGGACTCGAGAATGTAATCCATGTGGTCCGGGGGACCATAGATGATCGGGGCGCGCAGCCCTGCTTGAGCCGCCACGTCGATGAAGCGCGCGTGAAAGGGGAGGCCGGACGGTTTACCGCGCGGTTGCGGCTTGACGCCGCGCGACGCCATGCCGCCCGACTGGTGGGCCCGCGCTACGCGGACTCCTGCGGTTCCTGCAGCGAGGAGGCCAAGGAGCTTACGGCGAGTCATGCGACGCAGCACTGACCCTCCCCAACCGTATGCTGGGAGATTCTGCGTGAAAATGCGTCTTCGGGCTGATTGCTCTGGATCTCACACACTCCAACACGCACGCTATTCTAGATTAATTGAATAGGCGGAGCCACGGGTTCATTCTAAAATCGCCGCCGTCTTATATTGGAAGCGCAGGTCACTTCTCGAAATGCGGGACTCTCCACAATCTCAAGTAGAGTCCTCGGCCCAAGAGTTTCAATTTCTCGGAGGAGAGCAGTCATTTTCGCTTTTATCCTGATTGCCATGTCAGCCGGCGTACCAGCGGCTGATGCACAACGGGTGCGATTGTCGGTTGACATATCGAAAGCCGGACCGAAGATTGACCGGAATATTTTCGGCCAGTTCGCGGAGCACTTGGGTCACGGCGTCTACGGAGGAATATGGGTTGGTCCTGATTCGCCAATCCTCAACACTAGCGGAATCCGCAACGACGTCGTAGCCGCGCTGAAGGCGCTCAAAGTGCCGAACGTCCGCTGGCACGGCGGGTGCTTCGCCGACGAATATCATTGGCGCAAGGGCATCGGTGCGCAGCGGCCAGTTACACTCAATCCCAATTGGGGCGACGTGATCGAACCGAATAGGTTTGGAACAAATGAATACATGGATTTTTTGGAACAGATCGGGGCAGAAGCCTACGTCTCGGTCAATGTCGGCTCCAGAACTCCGCAGGAAGCCGCGGAGTGGTTGGAATACTTGACGACTGCACAACCGACAACGCTCGCCAAAGAGCGCGCAACAAACGGGCATCCTGCCCCTTACACGGTCAGCTTCCTTGGCAGCGGTAATGAAAGCTGGGATTGCGGCGGCAAAATGACGCCGGACTACTACTTGATTCAACTTAAGATTTGCAGCCAGTTCCGGTTCAGGGCCACAATGGTGGCTGTGAAAACTGCAGGCCTGCTCGGCAAGCTACGAATTCCGCTGTTCCACAGTGATCGCCGGAGCTCTGGGCAGGACAGCAGTGAAGGTATCTGCTGTCAGTAGCTGCTGAAGGCGGAGGAATTATCGCGCGATCTCTCGCGTTCGTTTGGCTCTTCCTGCTGTTCTCGCCCCTCCTCGCGGCGCAGATGGATTCGGGGACCAACTGCGATTTGTTAGTGAGCGTGCGCACCGGCGACGAGCGGAGCATCGAGTCGCAAATCCAGATTGACCTCCTGGGACCTCAAGGAAGGCTGGCGACCCTGCACATTGTGGGTGCGGAGCCCGCGCGATTTCGCGTCATGAACGGAAGGACCTACCGTCTGACGGTGACCGGAACGGGAATTGAGCCCATCACCACGTCGTATTTCGAGATTAATGCACTGGAGATGGTGCACTCTGAGACCGTTCACGTGAAGCCGCAGGAAGACACGCTGGCTGGCGAGGCGGCGCCAGGACCCAACACGATTTCCGTCAGCGAGATGAATACTCCCAAAAAGGCAAGCGCGGAGATGAAAAAAGGGATGGAAGCGTACTCCAAGGGAGACATGGAGAAGGCCGCAGAGCACTTCGAAAAAGCCGTCGCCGAATATTCACACTATGCGCGCGCCTACGACATGCTGGGAGTGATTGCGATAAAGGGCGCGAATCGCAGCAAGGCCAGAGCGTTGTTCGCGAAGTCCATTCAGGCGGACGATTCTTTCGTGCCTGCGTACGTGGATCTGGCGCGCATGGATCTGCAAGAGCAACAATACGCGGATTCGGAGTCGTTGCTGACGAAAGCGATTGCCGTGAATCCATTATTGCCGGAGGCTGTGGCGCTGCTCGCGAGCACGGAGTTCGCAAATAAGGAATACGACAAGGCTCTTGCCGACGTTCAGCGTACCCATGGTCTACGCAACCACGAGCAATTCGCGGAAGTGCACATCATGGCCGGTAAGGTGCTTAGCATGCAAAATCATCCGGAAGCGGCCATCGCCCAGTTTCATCTGTTTTTGACGGAGAAGCCGGACAGCCCAGGGGCGGAGGGCGTCCGCAAGGCGCTCGCCGCACTCATGGCAGGCCAGCGGCGCCCTTGAAGACTGCTTTTTACCTATCGCTCTCTCTGAGGCCTAACGAGGCGCTGCAGCTGCCCAGCGCTGGCCGGGGCTTCATGGGGCAGCGCCGCCCGACCTCGCTCCCATCGCAGGGCGGCTCTCGCTGTCTGATTGCCCATTCCAATAGGAACGTATCGCGGAGTTTCGATTATTCTGATCGTGTCACGGGCCATCCGGAAGTTACCGAATTACTTGCGGATCGCCGATACGCCGCGAAGTCGGTGAGCGCCAAGGAACGTTCTTGACAACGTCGCGGAGTTCACGAACCGGACGTACGCCGAGCCCAACGCAATTTTCCGCAACTTGGGCAAAATGACCTTTGAAGATGTGACGGCGCAAGCAGGTCCAGACCTGCAAGTCCAAGAACCCTATCGCGGCGCGGTGATCGGCGACCTGTTTAACTCCGGAAAGATGGACATTGTCGTAACCGTCTTGAATGGCAAAGCAAGAATTCTCCGTAACGTGACATCGAATGCCAATAACTGGGTGACCTTTCAACTGGTGGGCACCAAGGGCAATCGCATGGCAATCGGCGCACAACTGAAAGTGGTGACGACCGAAGACGGCAACAGCCAATATGACATTGTCTCAACCAGCGCGAGCTTGGCAGCATCGCGCGATCGCCGTCCTCACTTCGGTCTAGGTCCCTGCAAGGCGGTGAAACAGGTCGAAGTGCGCTGGCCCAGCGGGGTACGCCAAGGGCTGAGAGATTTACCGGCCGATCAGATCCATCGTATTGTGGAGCCATAAAGTCTCTCCTTAAAATCAAATTTGGAATTTCGATTGCGACGACTACCACGTTCACCACAGTGCGCAGAAAGATGGCAACACAAACCATGAATTTATGCGTGCCGAACGAGTTCAGCTCGAAATCAAATACGTTTAGGGTTGCATCGGAATCCTCGACTTGGCCCTCTCCCAAACGGAACATGCTCGAGAGAATGGATAACCGACGCGAAGGTTCCCGACAATATTGCGCTGTCGCGGGACTCGGCTCAGAAGCGAATGCTCCACGGTCCTGAGCGTCGGAATTCGAGACGGAAAACTTTGGCGATCACGAGTACAATCTGAGCAGCGGAACCCAACGCCAACGTTCCAGTGGATGATCCTTGGGGTCCGAGGCTCTCGGTGTCTTTGGTGTCTGTTTAAGCCGGAAATTTGATCTAAACAATTGAAGTAGGAAAGTCAGTTGAATCAGGCGAGAGCGTAGAAATCACCAGTATTCATAAGCTTTCATGCATCTTGTTGAAAACATGTAGGTTAACAAAAGCGGCCAGGTGCGGATCCCACCCTCTCCGCCATTTTTTCGCTATGCCCACCGAGGCTTAAAAAGGAAGCCGGGCAATTGGCCGGGCTTTCGTCGCTTTAGAATCATTTTTTCGGTTTAGAAGTGGCAAGAGGCCACGCCGCGCTTCTGCAAGTATTTCTGGTGGTATTCTTCGGCGCGATAAAATGTGCTTGCGGGAGTAATCTCGGTGGCGATGGGCCGCTTCAACTTGCCGCCGGCATCGAGCGCGGCGCGTGATTTTTTTGCCGCCGCTTCTTGTTCCGGTGAATGGAAGAAAATCGCACTGCGGTACTGCGTACCGAAGTCCGGCCCTTGGCGATTCACTTGGGTAGGGTCGTGAGCCTGCCAAAACACATCGAGCAACTGTGCGTAAGGCACTTTCGCAGGATCGTAGGTCACCTGCACCACTTCCGCATGCCCCGTTTCATCGGTGCAAACGTCTTGGTAGGTGGGGTTCGGCTTTACTCCGCCACTGTATCCAACTGCTGTATCGATCACTCCCGGGACGCGTTGAAAAGCTGCTTCCACCCCCCAGAAACATCCGGCTCCAAAAGTTGCTATCTCTGACATTGGTCTTACTCCTCGCATTCTCCTGTCACAACCTCACGCACCCCTTAGATGCACGAACCTCTTGCCGCGATTCTTCCTCGGTGTTAGGGCGTTTTCTTTCGCGCCGACGTTGTTCCTGCGGCGGCTTTTAGTTTGTCCTGTGCCAGCGCCTTATAAGGACCGTTCACGGAAGCCGCTTGCGTGAACGCCTCCTTGGCTTCAGCGGTTCTTTTCAGATTCAGCAGCGCATAACCCAGGCGGTATTGATTTCGCCCATAACTCCCATCGTCTGGCTTCAGCAGCGGTGCGGCTGCTTTCAGATTTTCGACTGCTTGCGCGTTGTCCTTTTTTTCGATGTTCACCTGTCCCAACGAACTCAGAGCCAAGCCCTTCTGCAGGCCCTTTTGCTGGGTCCACTGATCGTCAGTCAGGCCCTCTGGCTTTGGCGCCGTGCCCAGCAGTGAGATTGCTTTTTTCGCGTAGGAATCCGCTTTCGCGAGCTGATCGGTTTTGTCGCAATAATAATCGGAGAGCAGCAGCAACATGCCCAAATTGTTGGGATCCTTGGCCAGAAGCCCGTTCGCCACCTCCAGCATTTTTGGCGCGTTCTGCGCTTGCAGATATGACGTTGCGGCCACGCCGAGCGCTTGGCTCGTGTAAGGGGAATCCGGAAAAGCTTGCGCGAACCGCGTCAGGAGCGCCGCCCGCTTTCCGGCATCCGGGGCCCGGAGCGCGCCGTTATAGACTGCCTGCTGGACGTAAGCAATGCCATCCTTGTTGCTCTCAAGGGTCTTAGCCTTTTGCTCTTCCCAAACTGGCGCCGACGCGCCCGCAGGTGCGGGCGCATCTTTATAACGCTTCAGAATTCCCGCCGCTTTCTCGCCGTACCCAACAACGCGCTCCGAATCTCCCTTTTCCGAAGCCGCCCGGATCATGTTCGTGGCGTTCTGAAAACTATCCGGGTCCAAGGCAAAGAGCTTGTCTCCGTATTCAAGCGCCTTGTCGTAATTCTTCTGCTCGATGTAGTAGTCAACATAAAGACCATCTGCCAGGATGGGGTTGTCACCTTCGCTGCCTGGTCCGGTGGCAAATTTGTCGATGAGGGCCAGCTTCTGGGCGGGGTCCGTTGCGGCGTTGATTTCCGTCAAAGCATGGTCCACTTCCGACCCCGCCTGAATCGCAACGAACTTGCCTATCTGCTGCCCGAACGCCGGGCTGGCCGTACACCCGAGAAGCAAAAGCGCACCGCTCAACCACTTCCCATGTCGCATAGGAACCTCCACGCGCGGATATTGCCTGCATCTTAGTGCTGCCCGTCTCGCGAGGCAAACAAAATCCTTCACGGGGCTTATGCCATGCCGCTTGCCGGATGGATCGCTATGGATTTCATTGGCAAACTGCTTATCATGCATTTTGACGGCAAGGCTTGTTGTGTGCGACCTGGCGGTCCGGGATTCACGCACTGGCGGACTCCGGATTAGGGGGCTGGATGAATTCCGCCTAAGCGTGGTAAAAACAATCGGGGGCGAACCGCTATGTCTATCCACGGGGACGACCCAAGAGTGATGCGCATTGAGAAGGAACGAAGGAGAAGCGATCGTTATCACCTCGTCATTCCGATTCACATGAATTGGTCGGGTCCGAGCGGCGAGCGATACTCGGCGCATGCGCAAGCAAAAGAAGCAAATCTGCACGGCGGTTTCCTGGAGATCGTGGACGCGGAAAGGTATCCGCCCGAGGGAACTGAGCTCGAATTGACGAACTTAGTATCCGGTCAAAAGGGCAAGGCGCGAGTATCGGCTATTCGAAGAGCTTCGCTGGAAGCTCCGTTGGGTGTGGCCATTGAGCTGCTCCCGCCCAAAGAAGAGTTTTGGGGACTAACCTTTCAATTAAGGAGGTCAACGGGGGAACTTTTAAAGCTTGAGCACGGTATCAAATCAGGCGAGATGGACCCCTACGTGCTGCGCGAATTCCGAGACGCGGTGGACCATATTCGCAAGACTGCGTGGGCTGTTCAGGAGTGGAAGGAGAGACAGGTTCTGAAGCGGGATACGGCAACCGTAATTCCGCTGCTCGTGACCGAGCGAATACGCCGTGGGACGCAACTCTATGAGGCGCTTTCCGCCGACCTTCGGACACAAACGATCCGTCCCGATGCTGCAGACATCCAGGATTTGTTGCATGCGATCGAGCGCTTGCGCGAGGAATTAACGCGCTTGCATTAGGCCGGCCGCATTGATCGAAGAGACGCGGCCCCAGATGAGCCCCCAATCCAACGCTCAGAAAAGGGCGAAGCGTCGACCAGTTTTCTTGCCCTGCAGCGGCCAATTCGCCAGGGACTCGAATGACTACCATCTTGGGTAGGTTCGCCGGGCTCCCATGCTTTCGATGAGGCTTCCAGTGAACCAACACAATAGCAAGCCACAATAGCAAGCCTGATTGACGCATCGCGCGATTCGCGAGACGATGGAAGTTTTGAGTAAAGGTGCAGGAATGGATCTAGGACTCGCGGGCCGCGTGGCTATCGTCGCGGCGGCCAGCAAAGGACTGGGCCGCGGCGTCGCGGAGGAGCTTGCCCGCGAAGGCGCGCACGTCGCTATTTGCGCTCGCACGGCTAGCGCGGTCCAAGAAACGGCCGCGCAAATTCAGAAAACGACAAGTCGGGAGGTTTTTCACAAAGCGCTGGATGTAACTGATTCCAAATCGGTTACCGACTTCGTTGCTTCCGTCGAAGAGCACTTTGGCCGCATCGATATCTGCGTTACCAATTCCGGCGGGCCTCCGTCTAATCTATTTAAGAACACCCCGCCGGAGGCCTGGCGTTCCGCTATTGACCAGCTTCTGATGAGCACCATCTATTTTGCGAAGGAAGTTCTGCCACGTATGCAGAAAAAGAAGTGGGGACGTCTGATAACGATTACCTCCTCGGCCGTCAAGCAGCCCGTGGAAGGCCTGCTGCTCTCGAACTCGATCCGCGCCGCCGTCACCGGTCTGGCGCGCACGCTGGCCAATGAATATGCGGCGGATGGCATCACGGTGAACAACGTTTGCCCGGGCTACACGCGCACCGCCCGCCTCGATGGTCTGGCCTCAGCGATTTCCGCGCGCACCGGAGCGAAGCCCGAGGAAGTCTTCGCCAATTGGGAGCGCGAAATTCCCGCCGGCCGGCTTGGCACGCCCCGGGAATTTGCCGCGGTCGTCGCGTTCCTCGCTTCAGAACGCGCCAGCTACGTGAACGGCACTTCGATAGCCGTCGACGGTGGTCTAGTGAGGAGCCTGCTGTAGCCCTCAATGGCCACCGCGACCCCCCAACTGGAACTCACGCTTTTCCCGGAGCGCTTCGCAATATCGCGGCTTGCGGCGGATGCGCTTATCCCCCGGTGGGCGACCGAGGGCCCATTCTTTTCCGTCACCCGCACCGGCGATGAGCTGTCCGTTGTCACCGAACTCTCCTTAGTTCCACCGGACGTGCAGTCCCAGCCGGGGTGGTGCGTCTTGAAAGTTCATGGCCCTTTCGTTTTGTCGGAAGTCGGAGTGCTCGCTTCGCTTGCAGCGCCGCTCGCCGATGGAAAAATCAGTTTGTTTGCTGTCTCGACGTTTGATACGGATTACCTGCTCATCGCTTCCGAAACGCTTTCGGCAGCGATCACTGCGCTAGAGCGGGCAGGGCACACAATTCACAGGAGCAAAGCTGAATGAGCACGGATTTCCTTTGCAACACCAATCGCCGCCGCAGTCGGCCGTCGTTTTTTGCGCTCGGCGCGCTGCTGGCGATCTTCATTGCCGCGCCGCAACTCCGCGCCGATGAGCCATATGCCCGCAGCCGCGATTACGATTTGCAACATTCCAAAATTTCACTCCGCTTCGACCTCGACCAGAAAAAGCTTCTTGGCGAAGTCACCCACTCGCTCTCCATTCTCCGCGACGGCACTGCGAAAATTGTTTTCGACGCGGCTGGCGTCACCATCCAAAAAGTAACGGTTAACAAAGCTCCCGCAAAATTTGAGACCGCGGCGGAGAAATTGACTGTTCCTCTTGCTGCCGAGGCCAAAGCCGGCGACAAATTTGAGATCACCATCCGCTACGAAGGCAAACCGACGAAAGGGATGTATTTCATTCTGCCGGACAAAGACTATCCGGACCGTCCCACCCAGATCTGGACGCAAGGCGAATCGCAAGATACACACTACTACTTGCCCACCTACGACTACCCCAACGACCGCCTCACCACCGAAACCATCCTCACCGTTCCCGCTTCCTGGATCACCGTTTCGAACGGCAAACTCATTAGCGTCAGCGACGCCGGTAAAGGTTTGAAAACCTGGTATTGGAAAGAGTCGGTCCCCAGCTCCACGTACCTGATCACCGTGGTCGCCGGTGAATTCGATGAAGTAAAGGATTCGTGGCGGGGCATTCCTGTTACCTACTACGCGCCGAAAGGACGCGGCGAGCGCCTTCCCGTCAATTACGGGCGCACCCCGGCGATGATCGAGCTGTTTAGCAAAAAGTTTGGCGTCGACTATCCCTGGGAAAAATACGCGCAAGTCATGGTGGATGATTTCGTCGCCGGCGGCATGGAAAATTCCAGCGCCACAACCAACACCAGCAATTCCCTCGTTCATCCCAAGCTTGCCCCCGAATACGCCACCGGCCAGGACGACTTGATCTCGCACGAGCTCGGTCATCAGTGGTTTGGCGATCTGGTCACCACCAAGGATTGGGGCAACATCTGGCTGAATGAAGGCTTCGCCACGTTCATGGAAACCATGTGGACCGAAGCGCATTTCGGCAAGGATCAGGCTGATTTCGAACGCTGGAAGAACGCGCGCCAATGGTTCGCGAGCAGCAATCTCTGGAACAAGCCGATCGTGCACCACGACTTCGACGATTCCAGCGAATTCGACGATAACGCCTACGGCAAAGGCGGCTGGGTCCTTTACATGCTCCGTCACCAGATTGGTGAAGACGCTTTTTACCGCGGCATCAAGCATTACCTCGAAGTGAATCGCGGGAAGAACGTGGTCACCAGTGATCTCGCAAAGGCCCTGGAAGAAGCCGCGCATATCAACGTTGATCAATTCTTTAGTCAATGGATCTACGGAGCAGGCGCCCCGAGATTTGACTTGAGCTATACCTACGAAGCCGAAAAACACCAGGTGGCGCTCACCGTTAAACAAACCCAAAAGATTGAAGACCGCGTAGGCCTCTTCCGCGTCCCAGTGGAAGTCGAAATCACCACCGCCTCGGGGCCGAAGCTTTACAACCTCACCGTCTCAAAGGACAAGCAGACGTTCTCCTTGCCAGCGGCCTCGGTTCCCCTGATGGTTCTTTTCGACAAAGGCGGCCACCTCCTCAAATCCGCAGAATTTCACAAAGAAAAGAAAGAATGGCTCTATCAGCTGAAAAACGCCGCGGATCTTGCCGACCGCTTCGACGCCGTTGTCGCTCTTGGCAAGTTGAAGAACGACGAAGGAGTCGTTGCCGTTCTTGGAGAGACGCTGCGCAATGACAACACTTCCGGAGTTCGCTCCATCGCCGCGGACACCCTCGGCCAAATGGGTGGCTCTTCGGCATCCAAGCAGCTCCTTGCGGCGCTGGATTCAAATGATAAGCCTGAAGTTCGCGCTCGCATTACCAGCGCGCTCGGAAATTTCAAAGACGACTCGGCTGTTACTGGGAAGATCGAGGCCATCGCGAAACAGGACCGTTCCTATCGTGCGCGTGCCGCCGCGTTGCAAGCGCTTGGGCGCCTTAAGGGCGCCAATGCTTTTGCGACGCTCGAAGCCGCGGTCGCCGGAGATTCACCGGACGGATTCCTTCGGAACGCGGCACTTCGTGCTTTCGGTCCGCTGGGAGACGATAAGGCCGTGCCGCTTCTTTTGCAGTGGTCGCCC
>Ga0307478_10001016_pt1 | contig 25871 bp, 20 predicted proteins | sample atmos_gasesECM4C_2_FD_203713 | JGI IMG/M metagenome (GOLD analysis project Ga0307478, IMG submission 203713) | Hardwood forest soil microbial communities from Morgan-Monroe State Forest, Indiana, United States - atmos_gasesECM4C_05 | ecosystem: Environmental > Terrestrial > Soil > Temperate...
AATGCACCGATTCGGCGCGGGCGGCTGCTAAATCCGAGAGTAGGGCATCGAGCACGACCATCGGCAATTCGCTGCCCCAGCTGTCGATCTCCTCTTCGTCCCAGTGTCCATTCAGGCGGATCACGCCATTCAGGTCTTCGGGAAACGCCAGGCGGAAGCTGCCTTCTCGATTGAGGGTGTCGCCGATCTGCCGTCCGGTGTGCAGTTCGTAGACGCGGCGCGAGGAATTGGTGTCGGCGTTGATGAAGGCCAGAAAGACCTCACCTGCTTCTCCGTAGGAAGGATGGTAGAACCAGGCCTGTTGCGAATCGACCTTGGGTTTGGCGCGGCGCCGGGTGGTCAGGTTGGTTCGCTCGATCTTGGCTTCGTTTTCAGGATTGAAGTACAGCAACCGCTGGCAAGACTCGCACTCGATGACCTTCTGCCCGGCGCGGACTTCGTTGTAGGTCTGGGGCCTCAGCATCACCTGGCAGGCGGTGCATTTCTGGTCGCGCACTTCGGAAATACCCGAGCCGCGGAACTTCATGACCCGCTCGTAGTGGCGCAGGATGTCGGGGCTGACGCCGCCGCGCAGTTTGTCGCGTTTACCGTTCCACTCGGCGAGCAGCTTTTCGTCTTCGGCGGTGCGCTTGCGGGCGTCGTCTTTTTCTTTCTCGATCTCAGCGGTTTCGGCCTTCAGTTCGACCTCGGCGGCTTTGACGTCCTTGTCGCGCGCCTCGGCATTCACCATCAGGTCGAGAATCTTGTCCTCGTTGGCGCGGATTTCCTGCTCGGCGAACTGGATTTCGTGCATCAGGGCTTTGTACTGGTCGTTGGTCTTTACGGCCAGCGACTGGTCGCGGAACTTCGAGATTTTGCCCTGCAGGTCCTGGATGGCGGTTTCGTACTTCTTGCGGGCGGCTTCGTCGGCCTTGGCGGCGGTTTTGGCCTTTTCCAGCTTGGCCCTGGTAGCGGCCAGCTTGTTTTCGATCACGGCGACGCGCTTGGGCAGCGCGGCCACCTCTTCCTTCAGGCGCAGGATTTCCTTGTCGGCAACCTGCAATTCCATCAGGTTTTGGACGTCCTGCAACATGAAGATACCTCAATCTTAGCATGCAGGCGCGGGGAGGGTCTTCGCGAAGGCGGACCGAAGAGCCCGAGGGCGGCCACTCATTTCCACGACCGGAAGGCGCAGAGGGCAGGCCGCTGTTATTTGTCCGTATCCGCAAACGCAAACTTAGCCAGTAGAAACGGATGCGAGGTAGGCGGCGTGCTACTCATGGCATTGGAAGGATATGGATCCTGGGTTGTAGTAGGAAATCCCCAAACTTTGCCATTCCGCAGATCGACCACGACTTTTCCATAGACCTGGCGGCTCCCGTCTGGGGCACGCAACATGTAGGTCCCGGGCTCGATGTAAAAGGGATAGCCCTCCGCGCCTTGCGCCGCGACGGCTGGCGGATTCAGCACGGGACGAAGCGCGATCGTTCCCAGCGAGAGCGCGATGATTGAGAGCAGCGTTTTGAGGAAGCAGTCGGTCTTCATGATCACTCCTGCCTGACGATCACTCCGGGATAGGAGCGGGAAGATTTTGCGGTATCCGCAACGGCGACGCAAGGTCTTATTCTGGGAACTGGCACACTGACGCGAGGAAAGCGTGGGGACGATTTTCTTGAAAATAGAGACGCGTGGTGTCTTCGCCGAGGAGAAAAATCGTGACTTACGGCTTGCTGGCCACGGCCGGCTGGATGTCGTCCACATCCACCCAACTGGTAGGATATTTCCCCGTGTAACAGGCCGTGCAGTAATCCGTCTTGTCACCTTCGCCGCAGGCCGCTTTCAGGCCTTCGAGCGAGAGGTACGCTAGCGAATCGGCGCCAGTGAACTCACGAATCTCTTCGATCGACTTATTGGCCGCGATCAGTTGGCTCTTCGAGGGCGTATCGACTCCGTAGAAGCACGGAGAGATCGTGGGCGGGCACGAAATCCGCATGTGCACTTCCTTCGCCCCGGCATTGCGCACCATGCGAACGATTTTCTTGCTGGTGGTTCCCCGAACAATCGAGTCGTCGATCAGCACTACCCGCTTCCCTTCCAGCAGGGAACGAACCGGGTTCAACTTCAGGCGCACTCCAAAATCGCGTACGCTTTGCTTGGGCTCGATGAACGTCCGCCCGACATAGTGATTGCGGATGAGCGCGAATCGAAATGGAATTCCGCTCTCTGCCGCATACCCAAGGGCAGCGGTTACGCCCGAATCCGGCACCGGGACGACGATGTCGGCCACGACCGGAGCTTCCTTGGCCAGCTGCCGTCCCAGATTTTCGCGGCTGGTTTGCACCGCTCGTCCAAAGACCCTGCTGTCGGGCCGCGCGAAGTACACGTGCTCGAAAATGCAGCTCGACTGGGTCGACGCCGGCGAGTAGAACCGCGAAGTAACTCCTTCCGGCCCCACGATCACCAACTCGCCCGGCTTCACCTCGCGTTCGTAGACCGCGCCAATCAAGTCAAATGCGCACGTCTCGGAGGCAAACACGATCGTATCTTTCCGAACGCCTTCTGGTGCCGGAATACGTCCCATGGCCAGCGGCCGGAACCCGCGCGGATCGCGCGCCGCAAAGACGCGGTCGGTCGAGACCATCACCAGCGAGAAGGCGCCTTCCACGCGGCGCAACGCATCGGCCATCGCCTCAGGGAGCGTGTGCTCGCGCGACATGGCGATCAGGTGCACGATCACTTCGGTGTCGCTGGTGGTCTGGAAGATGGAACCATGAGCTTCGAGCCGCGAGCGAATCTCCTGCGCGTTGACCAGGTTGCCATTATGCGCAACCGCGATCGGACCCTTATTCGACTGCACCAGAATCGGTTGCGCGTTCAGCAGCGCCGAATCGCCGGCGGTCGAGTAGCGGGTGTGTCCAATCGCCAGCGTCCCACGCAGCTTGGCCAGCACGTCTTCGACAAAGATATCGGCGACCAGACCCATGGCCTTGTGCGCGCGCAGGCTCATGCCATCGGAACTGACGATGCCGGCCGACTCCTGCCCGCGGTGCTGCAGGGCATGCAGCCCCAGGTAGGCAAGCTTCTCCGCCTCAGGGTGCGCATAGATGGCGACCACGCCGCACTCTTCGCGAAATTTGTCGAAAGCAGCCATTTAGCTTTTAGCCCTTAGCTCTTAGCTCTTAGCACGAACCCTGTAGGGACAGCCGCCCTCGGCTGTCCGGCCGGGCGCCAGCCCGGCAATCTTTGCTCTCTCGTTGCGTCCTTTGCGCTTAAAAGCTTTGTGCCTCAAATTACAAATCACAAATCCACCCTCAGTCCGCCGCCACCGCCGCCGCTTCGCTCCGCAGGACCCGCTCGAGCACCGACTCGTAGACTCCGCTCAGTTCGCTGACCCGAGCCGAGATCGCAACCCGCCCATCGACCTTGATCTCAACCGCTGCGCCCCCGGTTTCACCCAGCATGTCCACCGAAAGCCCGTGCTTCTCCGCTATTTGTTTGATTCCCGCCAACTGCGCCGGGTCGCAGGCAAGTACAACCCGGCTTGCATCTTCGCCGAATAGCGCAAACTCCGCTGGCAGACCGTTCGACGCGACGTCTACACACAGCCCGATCCCCTTCGGAAACGCCTGTTCCGCCAGTGCTACCGCCAGCCCGCCCGCAGAGCAGTCGTGCGCCGACTCGACCAGGCCTGCCTGGATCATCTCGATCAGGCCGCTCTGCAAGGCAGCTTCCCGTTCGAGGTCCAGCTCCGGCGGATATCCCCAGACCGCGCCCAGAATTCCTTTCGCGTACTCCGACGAACCGAATTCGGATTCGACGTCCGTGATATCGCCCGGCTCGGTCGCGCGCAATAGCACAATCGTGCGTCCCGGTTCGCGAAACTCCATTTTCGTGGTTTTGTGCACATCTTCGAGAATTCCCACAATGCCCAGCACCGGCGTCGGATAGATGCCTTCGCCCAGCGTCTCGTTGTAGAAGCTGACGTTGCCGCCGGTGATCGGCACTTCGAGTTCTTCGCAGGCCTTGGTGATGCCGTCGATGACCTGCGAGAACTGCCACATGATGTGCGGCTTCTCGGGATTTCCGAAGTTGAGGCAGTTGGTCGCGCCGATCGGCGTGGCGCCCGAGCATGCCACGTTGCGGCAGGCCTCGGCGACGGCGTGCATCGCGCCCAGCCGCGGATCGAGATAGCACCAGCGGCCGTTGCCGTCGAGCGCCATCGCCAGCCCGCGCTGCGACCCCTTAATGCGAATGACGCCGGCATCGCCCGCGCCCGGACCCTCGACCGTGTTGGTCTGCACCATGCTGTCGTATTGCTGCCACACCCAGCGCTTGCCGCAGATGTTCGGGCTGCCCAGCAGTTGTTTGAATTCTGGAGTGAGGTCTTTGCTTTGGGTTGGGGTTTGAAAGGGCACGGCTTCAGCCGTGCCAATCGGCGTTCCGATTGATGAGGGCTTCAGCCCCTGAGGTTCGCTCTGCCCAGCGAATGATAAGCGAATGTTTTCCGGCATCTCGCGCTCCACTGGCGGCTCCCAGCGCTGCATCGGCCGCTTGTAGACAGGAGCATCGTCGGTCAGCGCTTCGTTCGGAATTTCCGCAACCAGTTCGCCGTGCTGGCGCACGCGCATCACGTTGTCGCGCGTGACGTGGCCTACTTCGACGGCATCGAGACCCCACTTCTCGAAGACGCGGAAAACTTCGCCCTCGTGGCCTTTTTCGGCGACCAGCAGCATGCGCTCCTGCGACTCCGAGAGCATGATCTCGTAAGCCGACATGCCGGTCTCGCGCTGGGGAACTCGGTCGAGTTCGATCTCGAGGCCAACTTTGCCACGCGCGCCCATCTCGCAGGTGGAGCAGGTCAGGCCCGCCGCGCCCATGTCCTGAATGCCGACGACGGCGCCGGTCTGCATGGCCTCGAGGCAGGCTTCGAGCAGGAGCTTTTCGAGGAACGGGTCGCCCACCTGCACGTTGGGACGCTTGGCTTCGGAGGCTTCGCTGAATTCTTCCGACGCCATGGTCGCGCCGTGGATGCCGTCGCGGCCGGTCTTCGCGCCCACGTAGATCACCGGATTGCCTTCGCCCGCGGCCTTCGCGTAAAAAATCTGATCCCGCCGCACCAGCCCCAGCGCGAACGCGTTCACCAGCGGATTGCCCGAGTAGCACGCTTCGAACTGCGTCTCGCCGCCGAGGTTCGGCACGCCGAAACAATTCCCGTAGGACGCGACACCGCTGACCACGCCTTCCAGGATGGAGTGATTCTTGTGGATGTCTGATTGTGTAGCGCGGGCGCCATCGCCCGCGGCCTTTGACTCTACAATCGGCCCGAAGCGCAACGAATCCATCACGGCCACCGGCCGCGCACCCATAGTGAAGATGTCGCGCAGAATTCCGCCCACTCCGGTGGTCGCGCCCTGGAATGGCTCGATGAATGACGGATGGTTGTGCGACTCGATCTTGAACGCACAGGCCCAGCCATCGCCAATATCGATGATGCCGGCATTTTCCCCTGGCCCCTGCACGACCAGCTTGCTGCGCGTGGGCAGCCGCTTCAGGTGCACGCGCGACGACTTGTAGGAGCAGTGCTCGCTCCACATCACGCTGAAGATGCCGAGCTCGGTCAGGGTAGGCGCTCGCCCGCCCAGCAGTTGCTCGATCTTCGCGTACTCCTCCGGCGTCAAGCCGTGCTCCCGGATGACTTCCGGAGAAATGGCAGGGTTCTTGGGCTGGGTCATGGGTGGAAGGAATATTGTAAAACAGTGGACGGCCTTGGTCGTCGGTCAATTTCGACGATCGCGCGATGCCCAATGGAGACTAGCGAACGCGTCAGAAGGGCACTCTGGAACAATGCCTGTGGCTTCCCCGCGTGCCTGGCGCGACCTTAAAGCAGTGACCCTGCAGGCTTCGCCTCTCAGTTGTGCTTTATGAGCTTTCCGTCTTTCTTGCCGGTAAGGTCGTTATACAGAGTCTCTATGAAGACATCAGAACTAACGAAATCCCCGGACCACTTCTTCCAGGGCTCCAATACTTTTTCCTGCTTGAGCTGATCGAGCGTTTTGCCCTCCTGCACGCCTTTCTCCACGACGGCGCTGGTGTCGACCAGCATCTTGGTATATTCCCGAACTTCGTCGAGATTGGAGATCTGTCCATGACCGGGAATGACCTTCACGTCGGGCGGCAACTTGGAGATCACTTCCTGAAGCGCCGCAATCATGCCTTTCACGCTGCCGCCGCCGGAAAGATCGATGAAAGGAAAGCCGTAGCGCACAAAGTCGTCGCCCATGTGCACCACGTTTGACTTGGGGAAGAAGATGATGCTGTCGCCGTCGGTGTGTCCGCTGGGGAAATGCAGAGCGCGGATGTCTTCACCGTTCAGGTGAACCGTGATGTCGTGATCAAAGGTGAGGATAGGTAAGGCGTCTTTCGCCGCGGGCTGGTTCACCTTGGAAATGGAGCCGCGATTGCCTGCAGTTCCGCCAGTCTCAAGCCGCTTGCGCACATTATCGTGAGCAATGACGGGAGCTTGTTTCTGAAAGTAAGCGTTCCCGCCGGTATGATCGCCGTGATAATGGGTGTTGATGACGAAGCGTACCGGCTTGTCGGTAACGCCCTTCAGAGCCGCCTGGATTTTCTCGGCCAACGGCGCGTATTGATCGTCCACGATCACGATGCCGTCTTCCCCCACCGAGGCGCCTATGTTGCCGCCGGCGCCCTCAAGCATGTAAACACTGCCCGCCACTTTGGTGACTTTGATTTCGACCTTGCTGAAATCGTCCTGCTGGGCGTTGGCGCAAGAGATGATCAACAGGAATGCAATTGTGAACCTCAACAGGATGCGCATGCGAGCTCCGCTGGCTGGAAAGCCGCGGGGATTGTAACCGTTCTAACCGCGATTGCGTAGTGGAACGACGTTACTGACCGGCAGGAGTGCCTTCGAAGAGAGGGAACATCTGGTCAGCGCCGGCACGGTAGACGCCCCAGGTGCTGCCGGTGTCGGAAATGCGGCGAAACAGAAGTTCGCCGCGTCCGTCGCCGTCGGCATCGACGGCATCGATCAGCTCAAGCCGCGGCGTCTCGTCGAGATGGCGCGTATCGGTCACTCCCACGTAGAGCTTATGCAATTCGTCGTAGATGTCTTTCTTCGCGACCAGGGTGACGAAGTAGGGCAAGTCGCCAGAACCGCCGGCTGCGGAAGTCTTCGGCATTTGCGCCTTGGCGCTGAGAATGAATACCGGCTCGTTGGTATTCCACAAATCAAATGCGCGAAAGTGAATGTCGTCGAAGGCGGGCTGAGGAGCCTTAGCCGCGCGGTGCTGGGACGACGGCCGGGCAGCGGGCTTACTTTCGGGAAGAATAGGGGTAGTTTCCTTGACCCGCGCCAGAACCGCCTCGGTGGCCAACGCCATCATCGCTTTGCGGTATTTCTGCTCCTCGTCGGATCTCAAGTCGTACGAGTAAGGCCGCGGATCAGGCCCACCCGCATCAGAGATCGCCGGGATGAGCTGAGGGCCGCTCTTTTGGTCGCTGGATTTTGCCGGCGTGCCCTTGGCGGGAGCGGCGTTTGCTTGCAGGACGGGAGGCGCGGGATGTGCGGCGCCCAAGGTTTCGGTTTGTCCACGCTTCAGAACCGGTCGATTGGGATCATAGTCATTCGAAGTAGTCGAGGGCGGCTGATCGGACGGCTTCTCCTCTTCGCTCGGGTTTGCGGAAGTCGAAGAAGGGTTCCCCGACGGCGCGCTCGAGGTTGGGGGCGGGGCGGCCGTTGCGGAGGGAGATTTCGTCTCGGCAGGCTGCGTGGAAGTTGGCGATGAAGCCGGTGGCGACTTGTCGGTGTCCGACTGTGCGCGACGCAGCTTTGGAGGCCCTTCGTCTACTTCGAGCTTGGGTTTGGTGTCTTTCCGGCGAGGCTTTTCGGAGCCGGCGGGCGTCCACTTGCCCTCGCCAAGCCAGATGTCGGACCCGGTTCGCATGGCCTCGTGCACGGTAAAAAGGCCCTGCGAGACTCCGGTCTTCTCGCCTTCGTAGACGGTCTCGCTCCACAGGGCAAATGGCACCGGTGAGGCCTTGTACGCGCCGGCATCGTAAAACTTCCCGTCAACCATAATGGCGATGGGAATCAGCCGAGCCTTGCCATTGGAGGAGAGCTCGACCAACCCGAGGGCCCGGGGTCCCTTGGCCTCTTTGGTTCTGCGGGCCAACTGGGAATAGGCGATCGGCGCGGCACACGCCGCGAGCACCGCCCAGATGACGGCGCGGTAAGCCCTGCGGTATAACCATGGTCGGATTGGAGACACAGCCATGCTCGACGTCAATGATAAAGCCCCAGACATCAAATTAGAGGACGAGAACGGAAAAGAGGTTTCCTTGAAGGACTTCAAGGGAAAGACCGTAATTCTGTATTTTTACCCGCGTGCCGATACTCCCGGATGCACCAAGGAGGCCTGCTCGTTCCGCGACGACTACAAACGGATTCAGAAAACGGGTGTGGTGTTGCTCGGTGCGTCCCCCGACACGCCCGCGGCCCAGAAGAAATTCCAGGAAAAGTACCACCTGCCGTTCACGCTGCTGGCCGATGCCGACAAGAAGCTCTGCAACGCATTCGGCGTGATCCAGGAAAAGAACATGTACGGCAAGAAGGTGATGGGAGTGGCGCGGACGACGTTTGTCATCGGGCCGGACGGAAAGATCAAGCACGTGTTTCACAAGGTAAAGCCTGAGGGGCATTCCGAGGAAGTGCTGGAGTATTTGAAGCTGGCGGCTTAGGCGCTCCCATACGTTCGAAAGGGTCGAGTTTGGCCCGAGTGCTCATCTACATTTGCACCAGAGTGCGGAGTGCTTGTCGCCCAATTGCACGCCTTCGTAGCCGTCGAAATAAACGCACACCTTTGTGTCCTGGAAGTCAGTAAAGCGAAACCAGAGCGACTGGATTCGCTTGCCGTCAGAGGTGAGCACAAGCAGGTGGCGCTCGTTGAGCGCGAGGGCCTCGATCTTGATAGGCGACTTGTGCGGCCACGATCTGGCCGGCCCTTGATCGATTCTCACTTTGAGGGTAGTCGGGTTATAGGCTCCCCCGGGTGAGATCCGCGTGGGTGGATCCGGAGAATTGGGCAAGACGCACATGGTTCCAGACTCGGGAACGGCCGGAGCCGCATCGACGCGTTCTTGCCCCAAGACAGCGGATGAGAAAAGGATCAAGGCAGCAGTCGCCCTGAAACGTAGCCAGTAACGTGTCATTTCACCGTGGCTGCAGTCGTAGTGGTGAAGGTGATCGTCTTTTCCGCGGGAATAATGGCCTCTTCTTTGCCGGTTGCTGCGGCAACACCCGTGCCAGCCGCTCCCCCAGCGCCGGCGCCGATGGCCGCGCCCTTTCCGCCACCGGCGATGCCTCCGATCAATGCGCCCACCGCAGCTCCGCCGCCGATCTTGGTTGCATTGCTCTTCGCGTGGCTTTTGCCTTCCAGATGGTAGCTGCCCGTCGCGATCGGCACAGTCTTGCCACCAACCTGCACCGACGTAAGGCGAACCGAAATCTGTCCCGGAGCGTGCAGCCGCCCGCTCGATTTCGCCAGCGTCACCTTGCCGCGAACGGGGGCGCCGGCTCTCGCCAGTGTTTTGCCGCCAATCACGAGGTCGTGGCTGAGCGTTGCTTCAAAGCGATCGCCGACCTTCGCCGTGCCGGAGCTTAGCTCCTGTCCAGTGCGAACGGTAATATGGGTGCCGGCAGGAATGGTCTGTGCCGACGCGACCAGGGTGAGAAGCACGGCAATGGCCGTGGTTTTCAGAGATGTCCCGAGCATGGTTTCTCCTTGATAATCATAGATTCAGGTAGAAGTGGCGACCGGGAAGCTGCGGTCATTTTACAAGGAGCGCGATGATCTCACCGACGCTGGCAACCGCGGCCGTACCCGCAAAAGCATCCCCCGTGTCGAGGCTGGCTCCGCTGCCGGCAAGCTTCTACGATCGTGATCCGCGGCGTGTGTCGCGCGAACTGCTAGGCAAAGTGCTGGTACGGCGGGATGGCAGAAACCTTCTCGCGGGACGCATCGTGGAGGTCGAAGCATATCTTGGCCGGAACGACCCGGCCGCACATTCCTTTGCTGGCCGGACCGCGCGCAATGCAGTGCTGTGGGGGCCTCCGGGGTTTGCCTATGTGTACTTCATCTACGGGAATCATTACTGCTTCAATGTTTCCTGTCTCGCGGATGGTGTTGCGGGCGGAGTCTTGTTTCGAGCGCTTGAACCCCTCGCGGGCATTAAGACGATGACTCGGGCTCGCGGACTAGCTGCGACCGACGCGGGCGATCTGCGCCGGCTGACCAGCGGCCCCGGCCGGATGGCGGAGGCCTTCGGCATCACGCGCGCGCGCGACAACGGGAAGGACTTGACCTCCGCGAAGTCTGATTTGTGGATTGCCGACGACGGCACTCCGCGACCGCGCGTGCAAATCACTCCACGCATTGGGATCACGAAAGCCGCCGAGCGGCCGCTGCGGTACATCATTCCAGGGAACCGGTTTGTCTCCGGGCCGCGGATCCGGGAGTAGCGGGGATTCCTCAAAGCCTTTAACCACAAAGGACGCAAAGAACCCTAAGATTCCTGTCGAGTGTCAGAGAATCCCTTCCGCGAGATTCGCGCTCCCAAACACCTCCGAGTCACGTAGGCACAGGCGCCCTCGCCTGTGCGGTCGCGGCGTTTTCTGCCGTGGCTAGATTTGTGGATCGAAGTCCCGAGGTCTCATTCAGGGCTTGAGCAAAATGTTATCGATCAGCCGCGTCGTGCCTATATGGGCCGCGACGGCGATGAGCGTTTCCCGCGCGATCGAATCTACAGGCTCTAGTGTCTCGGGGTCGACCGCGGCCAGGTATTCGAGGCGAGCACTCGGCTCGCTGGAGAAGGTTTCTCGTCCCACAGCGACCAGGCGAGTTGTGGAGCGCTCGCCTTTACGGAAAACTTGTTCGATGCGTGCAAGCGCCCGCGACAGGACCAGCGCCTGTTGCCGTTGCTGCGGGTCGAGGTAAGCATTGCGCGAACTCATGGCCAGGCCGTCGGGCTCGCGCACGATAGGGCCAAGCACGATCTCGACTGGCAGGTTCAAGTCGCGGACCATGCGCTTGATAATCGCGGACTGGGCCGCATCTTTTTGTCCGAAGACCGCGATGTCGGGCTCGATGATGTGGAACAGCTTTGAAACGACGGTCGTCACTCCCCGAAAATGCCCTGGACGGGACTGGCCGTCGAGCCGTTCGCTCATGCCCTCTACATTCACATAGGTAACGGCCGGAGTGGGATACATCTCCTTCGCAGAAGGGGCGAAGAGGAGATCCACCCCTTCTTTTTCCAGCAGTTCGCAGTCACGGTCGAAGCTGCGGGGATATTTCGCGAGATCCTCTTTCGGACCGAACTGCAGGGGGTTGACGAAGAGCGAAACCGTCACGAAGTTGCACTGTGCCTTCGCGATACGCACTAGAGAGAGGTGGCCCGGGTGGAGCGCGCCCATGGTAGGGACGAGGCCAATGCTCTGACCAGCGCGGCGTCGAGCACGGCAGGCGCTGCGGGCTGCTTCAATGGTTTCGCAGATCTGCATCGAGCGGAAAAAACGTATTCACCCCAGAGGACACGGAGGCTACACCGTCAATCAAGGCTCTGATTAGAAGCTATCTGGCTCGGTTGACATCCTAAGTTCCAGCTATCTCATAAATCGGTTTTGAAAGGGCGTGGCTTCAGCCGCGCCGTCCAGAGTCGCATAGAATTCGCGGCTTTAGCCCTGAGGACACCGGAGCTTACACCTTTGGTCCATTATGAGGTAGCCAAGCCTTCGACCTGGGTCCCTGAGTTCGACGGCACGACGCCCATCGCTTACTTAACTATCGCCGCTCTATCCGCATCGCGTGCTTGCGCTCCAGCACGGGATCAAGAGCCGCTTTGGTTTCCTTCGGCAGATGATACGACTCGGCCTCCGACGGATATTGGCGCGACAAAACGTCGGCGCGGAACGACTGCACCGCGTGCGTGATCTCCGCAGCCGCATCCCCGTAGCGCCGCACGAATTTCGCCGGTTGCTGGAACGTCAGGTTCAGGATGTCGTGGAACACGAGCACCTGCCCGTCGCAGTCCGGACCAGCACCAATGCCGATGGTGGGCGAACTGACCTCCGCCGTAATCATGGCCGCGACCTCGCGGGGAATGCCCTCGAGGTAGATGCAGGCCACCCCCGCGCGATCGAGCGCGACCGCGTCACGCATGAGGTGTTCGATGGAAGTCAGGTCTTTCCCCTGCACCTTGTAACCGCCCATCATGTTGACCGACTGCGGCGTCAGGCCGATGTGCCCGGCGACCGGAATTTCCGCGTCGATGATGCGGCGAATCAAATCGACGCGCTTCTCTCCGCCCTCGATCTTAACCGCTTCCGCCCCGGCTTCTTTCACGTAGCGAGCGGCATTGCGCACGGCTTCTTCTGCGCTCACGTGATACGAGCCATACGGCATGTCGGCAATCAGCAGCGCGTTTTTCACGCCGCGGCGTACGGCTTTCGCGTGATGCAGCATCTCGTCGATTGTGACCGACAGCGTGTTTTCGTAGCCGAGCATGGTCATGGCGAGCGAGTCGCCCACCAGAACGATGTCGATGCCAGCTTCGTCGACCAGTCGACCACTCGAATAGTCGTAAGCCGTCAGGCAGGTGATGGGTTGGTGTTGGAGCTTTTTCTCGCGGAGAGAAGCGACGGTGATCTTATGGCGAGGTTCGCCGATCGGAGTGAGACTCACGATGTCCTCCAGTGCCCCTCCAGCCCGGCCGGATAGAGCCTGTCTACATCTTGGATTCAACCACAAATAGTTTAGTTCGAAAAAAAGAAGAACGCCATAGGCAAAACCCGACCGTCAGTTACCTGCCGACGGCACTGGGATGGTGCCTTTGGGAACGGTTGGCCGGACCCCGCCGGTACGGCCGAAATTGAAATTCATTTTCTTAAAGCTTACTTCGGCGCCAGGAAGCCCCAGGATCGATCACAAGGGGCTTGGACGACCCGAACCATCATCTGCCATGCGAAACGCGCCCGTAGGCCTTCTAAACGCAATTAACGGGCACTCTGGGAGGTCTCGAGACCATGTTTTGGAAGGCCCAGCCGTCAGAAAGCCCGGTTGCCAGCTATAGCCTATTGCTAAGTAATTGAAGATGCAGGGAAACGCCCCTTAAACCCAAGCGAAACCACAAGCCCTGCGCCACGAACCAGCCACCGCTCCCAAGCTACCGGCCACCAGCCATGAGCCAGCTTATGCGCTGGCCGCATCCTGCCCGCCGAGTGGCAAAAAGTATTGCGTGCCCTTGATGGGTTCGGTGACCTTGCGCAGCAGCTCTTTCAGGTCTTCGTTGTGATCGACGAAGTCAATCTGCGAGGTGTTCACAATCAACAGGTCTGACGAGGTGTAGTGAAAGAAGAAATGCTCGTAAGCTTTGATGACTTCTTCCAGATAGTCGTCGCTGATGGCTTTCTCGCTGGGAGCGTTCTTTTTCTTGAGGCGCTTCTTCAACACTTCGGGCGTGGCCTGCAAGTAGATCACGAGGTCGGGCGTCGGAAGCTGCTCGCGAAAAAAATTGAAGTAGCGATTGTAGGTTTCCAGTTCCTGGTCGCTCAAATTCAGGCAGGCGAAGAGCTTGTCTTTTTCGAAGATGAAATCGGCGACCACCGTGCGAGGCGAGGTCGGTCCCAGATCGAGCGCGAGAAGTTGCTCGAAGCGACGAATCAGGAACGACAGTTGCGCCTGGAACGCGGCCCCGCGCTCCCCCTCGTAAAAGGCTCGCAGAAACGGGTTGTCCTCAGGCTCGATGACGCGCTGCGCGTTTAGGCGTTCGCCGAGGATGCGGGCCAGCGTGCTTTTGCCCACTCGGATGGGGCCTTCCACTGCGATGTAGCGGGGGCTCTCAAAAAGATTTGCCATGGTCGAGGAGTACGCTGTGCAGAATATCCCGAGCGCGCTCTGGAAAACAATTGCGGGAAAGGTTAACAGGAAGCCGGTCGCTAGTCGTCAGTCGCCAGCAAAGCGTGGGTCCTCGTGGTTTCGCCGGCGACTAGTCGTTAGTCGCCAGCAAATCTTCATTTTGGGATTGGAGTCTTCTTGCGTCGCACACAATCTTTGCGCCAGGTAGTCACATGACCATGTAGCGCGGGCGCCCTCGCCCGCGTTCCCAGGGCAACCGCACTCGCCGCTGACAAACTGCTTTAGCGAGCATCAGGAGACCGCAATAATCCGTGCCGGGAGGCACGCGCGAACCTGGCCCAGCGCTTCAGCGCTGGGAATCCGGCCCCAAAAAATATCGCCAAGTCCCGTAGGGACGTCCCAATGCCGAAGACCGAGGGCCAACGACCGGCCACTCGATTTACAATGCCCTCAATGCTCGGACCCCTGATTGGCGCCGGCGCGGTTGCGGCTTTGGCAGGCGCGGCAGCCTACCAGGCGATGTCCCCCTGGGCGCAGGGCTTCGGCTCCACGTTCGTCAGTGGACAAACTGGTTCCAAGCGGATTGCCCTCACCTACGACGACGGACCGAATGATCCCCACACCTTACGCCTGCTGGAGGTCCTGGAAAAAGATGGCGTGCGGGCGACGTTCTTCGTCATTGGCCGCTACGTAGAGCGGCGACCGGACATCGTGCGTGATCTTCTTCAAGCCGGGCACACGGTCGGCAATCACACGTTCACCCATCCGAATCTCGCACTGGCGAGTCCGGTCCAGAACCGGATTCAGTTGGAAGAGTGCCAGCGCGCCGTGCAGGACGCCACCGGAGAAGCGCCAAAGATTTTCCGCCCGCCGTTTGGGGGACGCCTGCCTTACACCCTGCGCATCGCGCGCTCGCTGGGGCTTGAGCCGATCATGTGGAACGTGACCAGCTACGACTGGAGAACCCCGCCCGCCGCCAAAATCGTGAAGACTTGCGAGCGCCAGATGCGCGGTGGCGACGTGATCCTGATGCACGACGGCGATCACGAAAAATTCGGAGCCGACCGCTGGCAAACGGTAGTCGCGACCCATTTGCTGATCGAGGCATGGCGAGAAAAAGGTTACGAGTTCGTGACCATCCCCGAGTTAATGGGGACAGCCGTCAGTCGACCCTCGTCGGTCGTCGGCTAGAACCGGTCGTTAGTCGTTACGTCGTTGGTGGGCTGAAGGAGCGTAATGATTCCATAACAATGCCGGCTCCAGGCCGGGATATTACGTCAACCATTCGCGGATACCACTTCCTGGGTTCGCCCGGGGCGACCGCTTGTTCATCGCTCGCCAGTCTGAATGGTTTGGGGATGGCTCGTCCAGCCGGCAGCTTGCGCTTGTGCCGCGAACCATCAGAATTTTGGATGAACTGACTTGAGCACAGTTGTGATGTGGGGGTGAGCTTTAGCCTGCCGACCAATTCGCAGGATGACGGAGCCAGCCCATGGGATGTGGCGCCCATAGTACTCCAAGTCGTTGGCTCCATGGATCGTCTCATGATGTACGTGGCCGAAGGTGGGAGCAAACGTCATCCACCTGGTCGGAGTGCTGCCGATGAAGTACTTGTTCTTGCCCCAGAATTCAGCCCTACCCGAGTCCTGGTTCAGCACGCCATTGGTAGTGATAGACAGACGACCGTAGCCCGTGTGATCGGGGAAAACTCTTATCCACGACTCGGTCTGGCCCCGATTTTGCCTGAAGCTCAGGGGTAATCCTTTGTAGGTGAGATGAAGATGTGTTTTGGCTTCCGAAACCGTTGCGACCCGTGATGGGGCATCAGGAAGTTGGACAGCACTGTCCTCTAGGGTTGAGGTTCTCTGCGCCCGCAAGACGTGTGTGGAAAGCACCAACAAGCTGACCAACAGAATGGAGGAAAGATTCGAAAGCGAGGGAGCGGAGCCCCGCATGGGATTGCCTTCTTTAAGGGTCTGGAGTGAGCCAGTGCCTTTCTTTCAATCGCAAAGGCTCAAGGTTGGCAGAAGCGCGGCACGATGGGTCTTCGTGGTTACAGCAATGCTAAACAGTTTTCCGATGTGTTGTCTGGTCAAGATTGCACACTACGAGACCGAGCCAAGGTAAGAGAGCATCGCCCGACAAGCCCTGTTGTGGGAACTGGAAGCTCCGCCGTTTGTTCGCCAAAATCCGGGTCAATGAGCGAGATCGGGATGTTACGCCAACTACGCCAGCCTGCTATGAAACCCATCCGCCACAGTCTCGACCCTTTATTTCCCAGACACCGTCAACGTTTTCGAGAAGCCACGTTCCACCATTTCCGCACAGCGAGCCACACACAAAGCCATAGCTCACCAGTGCCAGGTGGTGGTCTCTGTCGAACGCAATCTCTGATAGCGAGAAGAGGCCACTTGCGAAGGCATCCTTGACCGCCTTCTCTACCGACTTGCCTGCTGCAATCCCACGGTGTGGATCATTGCCCCGGACGGTTGTAAGCTGCTCGTCTGCATCGACTAGCCGAATGTTTCTTTCAGGAAAGACAGTTCGCGTCAGGTAGTGAAATGAATGCGACGCGCTGGCGAGGCTTTGCACCTCCAGGTTCCTCAAACACTCGCAGCTCGAAATGAGAGGTGTTGGAGATGTTACGTCAAGTGGGAATGTTCTGTTTGAAACGTTCAGTGCCCGCCCATCCGAGTTCCATTTGTAGAAAACGGTCTTGTAGACAGCGACCTCGTCTGCGTTCAAAGATGCCACGGATAGGCCAGTTTTCTGGCGGATTCGCTCACGGCAGTTCTTACGGCGTGTCGAAGTCTTGCGCAGTCGGGGTCGGCCCACGACGATGGTGGATTTATGTGCTTTGAGGTGAGTTCGGCGGCACTCAGAGGAAACAAGCGAGTTTGCTGCAAAGCAAACCGCCGACTACCAATATCGCAATAACAGCAGAGATGCCAATAAAGACACGTCGCCACATACCAGTTAAGACACCACGCCTCGAACTGCTGTTCCTGAGACGGGCAATTGACGTAAACAGCTTTCACAAGCTTGCGCTGTTTGTTCGCCTAGGTTTAGGGCTTATCACGCCGAGGCTTTTACACCCGCGTCCACGCACGAAAAATCACGCAGTGTGACCTCAGTCGGCAGTTTCGGGACACCATTCGGGACACCCAATTTCACGACAGTCGTTAGGGATGTTGTGACGCATCCAGTCGAGCCGCCGCCGGGTCAGACCGGCTACGTGATTTGTCATGGAAGAAATCGGTTAGTCGCCGGTTATATGGTATGGAGAGGTCTCGCACGTATCTCGCATCCACGAGAAGGCAAGATTTCTCTGGGATAAAGCCATGAACTCACAGAGAAATATCCGCTGTTCTTCGTTGCGACTCTGGGTACTTTGCGCGACTGTCATCGCAAGTTGCATTGTCCCAGAAGCAGGCGCTCAGACCTCGCCTGGTCCACCGATCTCAGCGGGCCCACAATTGCCGTCCCCCAGCAGACAGCCATCCACAATCCAAAACAACCCGCAATCCACGAGGCCAGAAATTACGATTCCAGCGGGAACAATTCTTCCCGTGCGGTTGGCAGCGTTGTCGTCGTCGAAACGCAAGACGGGAGAATTGATTAAAGCCACGATCATGCAGGATGTTCCGCTGGCGAATGGCGCAACAATTCGCACTGGCGCAAGAGTCCTTGGACATGTGGCTGACGTGAATCCCGCCACTCCGGGCAACAAAGCGACCCTCGCGTTAGTGTTCGACACCGTGGTTCAGCACGGGCAATCCATACCGTTTGTCACGAACCTTAGGGCGCTTGCGTCAGCTTTGGAGGTGGAGTCCGCGCAGACCCCGAAAACAGGACCTGGCGAAAGCGATGTGTACGACTGGCTGTCCACTACGCAAGTTGGCGGCGATGTGGTTTATGGAAAATGGGGGCAGGTCACGAACGGCGCGGGGGTCGTCGTCGGACGTTCCGTGAATAACGGCGTCCTGGTTCAGGTGAGCGCCAAAATCGGCACAGCGTGCCGCGGTGCTATCGAAGGAAACGATCGACCACAGGCTTTGTGGGTGTTTTCTTCTGACGCGTGCGGTGCTTACGGCTTTCCTCACTTGACGATTAGCCATGCCGGGCGAACGGAACCCATGGGCGAAATAGTTCTAACTTCGGATGAGGGACCGGTAAAGATCAGGAGCGGCAGCGGCATGCTGCTGAGAGTTGAGGGACGATCTCATCACCTACCGAGGTAAACACGTAGACAGCGCGACAACCGCCCACAGTCGCCCTCCCGTCAGTACACTCGCCATCGCACGTAGAACTTTATACGCTTGTTCCGACACAACTTCGAGACAGGTGACGAAACCAGGCGTTAACACTTATCGACCCAAATAAGCACACCCCACAGCGCGATTTACGCGGCCACCATCGCGAACGCTTGCTTTGCCGATTCGATGGTCTTCCTCACATCCTCTTCGGTGTGTGCTGCTCCCAGGAATGCGGCTTCGTACTGCGACGGAGGCAGGTAGATTCCGCTGTCGAGCATGTTGCGGAAGAAGCGTCCGAAGGCTTCGGTGTCGGACTTGGCTGCCGAATCCCAGTCGGTGACCGGGCCCGGAGTAAAGAACCAGGTGAACATTGAGCCCACGCGGTTGCTGGTCATGGGCACTGCGGCTGCTTTCGCCGCGGCCGCAACTCCGGCGACGAGATCGCCGCTCAGCTTGTCGAGCTTCGCGTAGATTTCCTTGTGTTCCTTCAGGTAGCGCAGCTGTGCGTAGCCCGCGGCCATCGCCAGCGGATTTCCCGAGAGCGTTCCGGCCTGATACATAGGTCCGAGCGGAGCGACAAGGTCCATGATTTCGGTCGGTCCGCCGTAAGCGCCGACGGGCAGGCCGCCGCCGATGATCTTGCCCATCGTGGTCAAGTCGGGTTTGATGGTGTAAAGCTCCTGCGCCCCACCGAATGCGAGGCGGAAGCCGGTCATTACCTCGTCGAAGATGAGCAGCGCTTCGTCGTTGTTGGTCACGGCGCGGACTGCTTCCAGATAGCCGCGGGCCGGCGGAACGCATCCCATGTTGCCAACGACTGGCTCGATGATTACGCAGGCGATCTGCCCTTTGAATTTCTTGAATGCTTCTTCGAGCGCGTCGGTGTCGTTGTAGGGAAGGGCCAGGGTGAATTGGGTGAACTCCTCGGGAACGCCGGCCGACCCCGGAATGCCCAACGTGGCCACGCCGGAACCCGCTTTCACCAGCAGAGCGTCGGCGTGTCCGTGGTAGCAGCCTTCGAATTTCACGATGAACTTGCGCTTGGTGTAAGCACGGGCCAGGCGAATGGCCGACATGGTGGCTTCGGTTCCCGAACTCACAAAACGTACTTTCTGCATGTGCGGGAACGCCGAGATGACGACTTCGGCAAGATCGGCTTCGGCGGGCGTCGAAGCGCCGAAGCTGGTGCCGTTGCGCATCGCCGCGCCCAGAGCCTCGATGACGACGGGCGGGGCATGGCCAAGAATCAGCGGCCCCCAGGAGCCGATATAGTCCACATACTCGTTGCCATCGGCGTCCCAAATGTGAGAACCCGACCCGCGAACCACGAACAGCGGATCCCCGCCCACCGCGCGGAACGCGCGCACCGGCGAATTCACCCCGCCCGGGATCATCTTCTCGGCGCGCTTTTGCAGCCTGCGGGATTGTTCCAGCTTGCGGGCCATGGAGCCTCCTCGGGACGGGTACTGAACGGATAACAGATAACTGATAACTATAGCAGCGCGAGTTCCGAGGCAGCGGAGGCCGTCACCGGGGATTGTGACCGGTGACCCAGGTGGCCATCCCCAGCATTTTCACGAGATTTTCACCAGGCGGCAACACTCCCGAAACATCGGACAGATACTTTTGGAGCATCAGTTGCCCTTCTAACCGGGAGGGTTTTCTTAGGACAGCCTCGGGGGCTCCGGGCTGTCCTGATTTTTTGCCCGCACACCGCCGCTCCCTGCCTGATCCGCAAATCTCTCCTCCAGAAAGCTGCGACAATCCTGTAATGAGTGGCGGTGTAGTCTCGATGCGCGTCTGGAATTGGCGCCTGGCGCAACTGCCCTTGATGAAGCTCAGGAAAATTCGTTGGACCCGAACCCGCCAGTCTCGTTTGCGTGGCTGGGGTCTGGCGGTGTTGTGTCTGGCCGCGATGTATTCCATGCAGGCCCAGGATGCGCCTGCTCCGGGCGACCCCGCTCCCGACGATACTGCCGTCAGCATGTTTCCGCACTCGCTGAAAACGCCCTGGTGGGTGTCAGGCCAGGACAACATCATCTCTCAGTGGCACCCATCCTTTTCCGCGAAATACACCGGACCAAACAGCTTTCGCGACCACGCTGAACATGCCACATCGAACATTGCCACCCTGTTTACCGGCTACCAACTCTCCCACACCACAGAGATCTTCATGCACTTCGAAGCGGCGGCGGGCGGCGGGTTAAGCGATGCGCTCGGGGTCGCTGGTTTTATGGACCTGGATGTGGTGCGCAATCCAACGTTGGGAACGACTCCCTACGTCGCCCGCGGCATGCTGCGGCAGATCATCCCGCTGAGTCACGAGATGGTGGAGGCAGAGCGGACTCCCTGGTACCTGGCGACCCAGGTGCCGGTAAGGCGAATCGAGTTGCGCTTCGGCAAGATGGGACTGAACGATTTTTTCGACATCAACGATGCCGGCACCGACAGCCACTACCAGTTTATGAATTGGACTGTGGACGACAACGGAGCGTACGACTACGCCGCCGATACCCGCGGCTACACCGTTGGTCTGCTCGCCGAATATCACGATCGCAATTGGACTTTTCGCTTCGAAGAGGCGCTGATGCCCAAAATTGCGAATGGCATCGACCTCGAGTGGAACCTGCGACGGGCACGCGCCGAGAACTACGAGTTCGAGTTTCACTCCAAGTTTTGGGGATCTCACGCCACGGCCGTGCGCCTGCTGTCGTTCGTGAACCATGCCAACATGGGCGTGTATCGCGACGCGATCAACAACTACCTGGCGGGAAAGACGCCAACGCCGGAGATCACAAACCATCCTTTCCGCACCACCGTCAAGTACGGCTTTGGAGTGAATGTGCAACAGGAACTGACACATTCCCTACGCGGCTTTGCCCGGTTCGGGTGGAACGAAGGCCAGCACGAATCTTTCGCCTATACCGAGGTTGACCAGACCGTGGAAGCAGGCGCCGACTACGCAGGCGAGCGGTGGAAGAGGAAATCCGACAAGCTGGGCCTGGTAGTCGTATCGAACGCCATCAAGGCCGACCATCAGCGCTATCTTGCACTCGGCGGCAAAGGGTTCTTGCTTGGCGACGGCGCCTTAAATTACGGGCGAGAGAACATCGTCGAGGGCTACTACAACGCTCATGTCTGGCGCGGCCTGTTTGCGGCGTTTGATCTGCAACATATGAACAATCCGGGATACAACCGCGACCGCGGACCGATCCTGGTTCCGTCTCTGCGGGTCCATCTGGAGTTCTGAGCGGCCGTCTATTTTTCGACCTTCACACCCTTCCAGAATGCGACGTAGCCTTTGATCTGGCTGGCAGCCGGCTTGGGCTCGGGATAGTACCAGGCCGCGCCCGGGTTGCGCTTGCCGTTCACTTCGACGTCATAGTAGCTGGCAAGCCCTTTCCACGGACAGGTCGAATGCTGGCTGTTTGGCTTGAAATATTCGTTATGGACGGCCTCGGGTGGAAAGTAGAGGTTGCCCTCGACTTCGACGGTTTTGTCACTTTCGGCCAGGACGGCGCTTTCCCAAATTGCTTTTGTCATAACGCCAGTTTAGATTCCTGAAACCGATGAACGGTTCAAGATGACGACTACAGTAAAATCTCAAACCTGCAACGGCCACTCCATGGTGGCTACTCTCCGCAAAGTTCTGGTGTGCCCGCCCCAGGCTGCGGGGTGGGATCATTCCGATCGTTTAGCCGATGGGGGCAGCCTGGGCTTTCCGCATCCCCCACAGTTTGAAACTGCCCGGACGCAGCACGCGACGTTATGCCGGATTCTCGAAGAAGCAGGAGCAGAGCTGATCGAGCTGCCGGCTGCTGCGAATCTGACGCTCGATGCGGTTTATGCCCACGATGCGTCGCTGCCCACCGATTTCGGCATGATCTTCATGTACCCGGGAAAACCGAACCGTGTGGGAGAAGCCACACATCAGCGCGACTTCTGTCTGAGTCTCGGAATTCCCCTGCTGGGCGAGATCCGGCCTCCTGGAAAAACCGAAGCGGGTGACATGGTATGGATCGGCGAACACACGCTCCTGGTTGGCCATGGGTACAGGACGAACCGGGCGGGGATCGAGCAGATGCGCGCGTTACTCGCCCCGCATGGGGTAGAAGTTCTGAGCGCGCCTTTGCCTTGCGGACCGGGCCCCTCCGCATGCCTGCACCTGATGTCACTGATCAGCCTGCTCGACGAAACGACAGCGCTCGTCGATCTGCCCTGGCTGGCGGTGGAAACGGTAGAACTGCTCGAATCGCGCGGATACGGTTTTATCGAGATCGATGCCTCTGAGCGAAACACGCTCGCCTGCAATGTACTTTCGCTCGGACAACACCGCCTGGTGGCCATCGAAGAGAATCGCAAAACAAACGATCGCCTGCGCAAGGCCGGGTTTGAGGTGTTTACATTTCCGGGTTCGGAGATCTGCATCAACGGCGCAGGCGGCCCGACTTGCCTCACGAGACCACTACTTCGCGGGTGACCGAGGACCCGGAGAACGATCCGCCTCGCGACTGTTAAAATGAAAGAGCAATGGCCCTACCATTCGTCCGCGAACTCTTCGTGGACGTGGAAAAACTGCCTGCTTTCCTGCGTGTAGCCTCCCGTCTCCGAGAGGGCACGGGACGGGTTAGTGTTTCTGGAATCACTCCCACAGCCAAGGCCCTCCTGCTGGTGCTGCTGCAAAAAGCGGCGGGGCGGCCGTTGATCGTGGTGGTCAGCGACAATCGCGCGGCCGAGGATCTGGTGCCTGTGCTGCAGGGCTTCGCCGAGCTTACGTCGTCGCTCGAGCCGCACTCCATCGTCACGCTGCCGACCCGCGACGTGCTTCCTTTCCAGAACCTGTCGCCGCACCCTGAAATTCAGGAAGAGCGCGCCACGGCATTGTGGAAGATTGCGACCGGCGCTGTCTCCATCGTGGTAGCGCCGATTGCCGCAACGACAATCCGCCTGGCTTCGACTGAGTACTACATCGACCTGGCACGTACCATCCGGCGGGGCGAGACCTTCGACATCGAACCCCTGTTGCAGCACTTGAATACTGTCGGCTACGACTCGGTCGATGTTGTGGAAATGCCGGGACAGTACGCCGTGCGCGGCGGCATTCTCGATGTCTATTCGCCCGAGGCAGACCGGCCCGTGCGCATCGAGTTCTTCGGTGATGAGGTCGAGTCGATCCGCAAGTTTGATCCCGCCTCGCAGCGGTCGTCGAGCCCGGTGGATGAAGCACTGCTCTTGCCGTTGACCGAGACACCCGTGCGCGAGGACCTGCTGGGCGCAATTCACGTGCGGCTTTCGGGAAAGCGCATCGCGGAGAACGAGGAAGTGCTGGAGCAGGCCGTGCGTTCCGGTGGGGTCACGGTGTTTCCGGGCTGGGAGTTTTACGCTCCGGTAGCCCGCGAGAGCCGAAGCTTGTTCGACCTGTTGCCGCAGGCCGCTGTGATTGCGGATGAACCCGAAATTCTGCAACAGGAACTGGATCGTACCTGGACGCGCATCGATGAAGCTCACGAGCGCAGTGGCATCGGCAACCTGGTCCGGCCCGGCGATTTGTACTTCGTCCCCGAGGAATGGTGGAAGATGTTCGCTGCCCTGCCGGGCGCGGACCTCGGCCATCTGGGCACGACCCACGCCGAAGAGTTGGAGGCCTCGGTAGCTTTCCCGTCGCAACCCGCACCGCGCTTCCACGGCTCCGTGCCAGCCATGCTTGAAGAAGTGAAAAAGCTCACGGCTGCGGGAAAGAATGTAGTGTTTGCCGCCGCCAACACGGGCGAGATTGAACGGCTGGCCGACATCTTCACCGAGTACAACGTTTCGTTTCGGCTGGGCAGCCGCACCAGAAGTGGCGAAAGCTACGCCGACGAGACGGCTTACTTCAGCTCTGACGTTCTGACCACCACCCTCGTGAAAGCGTACGTGCCAGACGGCGTAATTTTTCCGGATGCCAATCTGGCGGTGTTCGGAGCCCGCGATCTGTTCGACGAGTCGGAACTCGTGGCTTCGCGGCCTCAACGTCAGCGGTCGAAGGTTTCGGCATTTCTTTCGGACTTCCGCGATCTGCAGGTTGGCGACTACGTGGTGCACGTGGAGCATGGCATCGCGCAGTACCAGGGGCTGAAGGAGATCAACCAGGGCGACGGGCCGGCCGAGTTCATGTTGCTGGAATTTGCCGAGGCGGCGCGGCTCTATGTTCCGCTCACCCGGCTCGACCTGATCCAGAAATACCGGTCGTCAGAAGGCGCCAAGCCTGTACTCAGCCACCTTGGCACAGCAACCTGGGCCAAGACCAAGGCGCGGGTGCGCAAGGCCATGAAGGACATGGCCGATGAGCTGCTCAAGCTCTATGCCCAACGCCAAATGGCGCAGGGCCACGCGTTTCCGGCGGACACAGAATGGATGAAAGAATTCGAAGATGCCTTCGAATTCACCGAGACCGAAGATCAGGCGCAAGCCATCGTTGACGTCAAGGCCGACATGGAATCGGGCCGGCCCATGGACCGCCTGCTCTGCGGCGACGTCGGCTATGGCAAGACCGAAGTCGCCATGCGCGCTGCGTTCAAGGCCATCAGCGACAACAAGCAGGTGGCGATACTCGCGCCGACAACCGTCCTGGCCTTCCAGCACTACGAGACATTCAAGCAGCGCTTTGCGGCTTTTCCCGTCACGACTGAAATGATCAGCCGGTTCCGTTCACCCAGGCAGCAGAAAGAGATCCTGCAGAAAGTGGAGGCGGGCAAAGTCGACATACTGATCGGCACGCACCGGCTGCTCTCGAAAGACATCAAGTTTTCCGACCTCGGCCTGCTCATCGTGGACGAAGAGCAGCGTTTCGGTGTGCGTCACAAGGAACGACTGAAACAAATGCGCAAGCAGGTCGACGTATTGACCATGTCGGCCACGCCGATTCCCCGCACACTGCACATGTCGCTGGTGGGGCTGCGCGATATGAGCGTGATTGAGACGCCGCCCAAAGACCGCATGGCCATCCAGACAGTGGTTGCCAACTGGGACGAAAAGCTGATCCAATCCGCCCTCGAGCAGGAACTGGAGCGCGGAGGTCAGATCTACTTCGTTCACAATCGCGTGGAAACCATCTGGGAAATTGCGGCGAAGCTGCAAACCCTCGTCCCGAAAGCGCGCATTCTCGTCGGCCACGGCCAGATGTCGGAGAACGAGCTAGAAAAAGTGATGCTGAAGTTTATGCACCACGAAGCCGACATCCTGGTCGCGACCACCATCATTGAAAATGGCCTCGACATTCCGCTCTGCAATACCATCCTGATCAACCGCGCCGAGCGCCTCGGTCTTTCGGAGCTTTACCAGCTCCGCGGACGTGTGGGCCGCTCCGATCGGCGGGCGTATGCCTATCTGCTGCTTCCGTCTGAGATCGAACTCACTCCGATTGCCCGCCGCCGTCTGGCCGCATTGAAGGAGTTCTCCGACCTGGGCGCCGGATTCAAGATCGCGGCGCTCGACCTTGAACTGCGCGGCGCCGGCAACCTGCTCGGCGGCGAACAGAGCGGACACATCGAAGCTATAGGCTTTGAACTGTACACGCAGATGCTCGATCGTGCGGTGCGTGAGCTCAAGGGCGAGATGCCAGAAGAAGAGGTGGCCACCCAGCTCAATCTGGGCCTCAACATTCGTATCCCCGCCGATTACATTCCCGAAGAGAATCAGCGGCTGCGCATGTACAAGCGTGTTG
>Ga0307478_10001017_pt1 | contig 25866 bp, 26 predicted proteins | sample atmos_gasesECM4C_2_FD_203713 | JGI IMG/M metagenome (GOLD analysis project Ga0307478, IMG submission 203713) | Hardwood forest soil microbial communities from Morgan-Monroe State Forest, Indiana, United States - atmos_gasesECM4C_05 | ecosystem: Environmental > Terrestrial > Soil > Temperate...
CGTAAGCTTCGGAACGCAGAAAGTTCTTGAACGCAGCCAGTTGTTCCGGCGGATAGCCCGAACTCGGAACGTCCGTATCCACGGTCACCAGAGCGCGCTGCGCGTCTTTCTTGGCCTCTCCCAGCCGTTGATCTTTATCCAGGTCGGTCTCTCGCGTCCGCTCCGCCAGCACCTGCGCCACCGAAACTAGCGCCTCCGGATCATCCGCATCGAAGCTCAAAACCTTCTGCGCCATTTCCAACATCTTGTCGGCGTTGTTGGCCTGTTGGTATTCGTGCATCACCGATTTGTAGAGCAATGGCCGCAATTCGCTGTCCGGAAACTTCGTGGCGAACTCGCCTACCGCCTTCTCCTGTGCCGCCGGATCGGTCAATGCCGCCGCCGCTTTATAGGCATCGAACTCGGGTTGCGTCTTGGCCTGGGGCGGTCGCTTTCCCGCCGGCGCCGCCGTTTGTCCCGCTGGGGGCGTCTGCGCCGCTCCAGCCTTGTTCTGCGCAAAACTCCAGCTTGATATTCCCAGCATCGCGATACTGACACCGATCATAATCGCCGCTCGCTTCATGCTCTCTCCTTAAGAACGCATTTGGTTATTACGCATTTGGTAATTTAGTAATTTAAGAATGCACGATCTTGCTTCAAAAATACCCGATTACCAAATCGCAAAACTGCTAATTGCCAAATTACAATTCCCGCCCCTCGAATTGTAACCGCGCCGTCCTCTACTGCGGCTTCGCAGGAGGCTCATACGCTCGCTCCAGTCCACGTTCCGCCGCTGCCTTGATTTCCGGCAGGCCTCCGCCACTGTTCAACGCCGCTCGGTACTCCTCAATCGCCGCCGTCCGGTCTTCTTTCATATCGAGAATCCGCCCCAGATATACGTGCGACCATCCCAGCACCTTCGGATCCTTTGACGATTCAATCGCTTTTTGAAAATTGTCCTGGGCTCCGTCGCGATTCTTGTTAGCTACAGCAACCTCCGCCAGAATGAACAGCGCCCGTCCCTGGTCTCCAATTTTTTTATCCAGCGCCTGCTGCGCCAGTTCCTGCGCGCCCTTGGGATCGCCCGCCGCCAGCCGCTTCTCCGCCGTTACCAGCATCCGCCGCTCTTCCGGCCGCGAAAATTGCACCAGCTCCGGAGACGTCGCACTCGCAAACTGTACCTCCGCGGCCGCTTTCTCTTCTTTCTTTAGATCCACGCCCTCGATCATGCCGCCGTACGTCGCTCGAATGCCAGCCGGATCTTTTTCGAACGCTACCACCTGATCGTAAAAATACCGCGTGAGTATGTAGCCCTGCTTCACCGCGTCGTCCACCGCCTGCGTCCGCATCGCTTCCACGGTCTGCTTGTTTCCGCTCGTCCGGATTTCAATCGCCCTCACCATGCATTCCGTCACCAGCAGCGAGATGTCATCCTTAAAGCTCTCCTCCAGCGGCGCGCGCTTCACCGATTGCAGCAGCGGCTCCAGCTGCTTGATCGCCGTAAAGTGCTTCGACGCCAGCGGGTCCATCTCGTAATGCAAAAACGTGTGGCGTATCTGCTCCATCTTCATCACTGAGGCCTGCACCGGTTCTCTGGGTGCGCTCGGCGCCGGGAATACCACGACGTAATAATCCGCCCCGTAATTTCGCGCGTCTGTTTCGTTCGGCGAGCCCATAAAATCCAGGTAGATGGTGAACCTTCGCCCCAAATATTGCGCCGATGGCTGCTTCAAATAAATTTCCGTATCGAACACCATCTTCGCCAGCGCTTCGTGATAGCGCTGCATCAACGCCGCGTAATCATTGCGATGCCGTTCCCAGATCCCGTGTATCCCAGCCTTGTCATAAAATTTTTCCAGCAGCGTACCAAACCCCGCAATCATCGACGCATCCGGAGGCAGCTCCTCCTCTTTTACTCGCGGCACAAAATGCGGAGGCCCATCCATATACAGCGCCAGCGAAATATAAGGCGACAAGCTGCGCGTCGTATTCCGCTCCACCGTGCGTCCCTGGTAAAAGTCGCACAGATTCGTCAGCGCTTCTTGCCCTTCCGTCGAGCTACGCAGATTCCTCGCCACCTCCGCCCGCACATTCAGCCGCGTCGCATCCGAGATATTCAAGTCCTGGTCGTAGCCGCACGCGTTCAGCGCCGCCAGCACGGAAAACACCGTTTCGCTGGTATCGAGCGATATCGGCGTCCGGTTCGAAGGAACAATATTTGGTGGAGCTTTCGGTTGCTCCGGTTTCGACGTGGATTGACCCTGCTTCTGCCCCGGCTGGTCCGGCGTCGCTGTATCCTTCGACGAAGATTGCCCCGACGAAGATTGATCCTCCGGAGATTGTCCCGGCGTAGACTGCCTTTGAGAAGCCTGACCTTGCGTCGACGGATCCTGCGGCGGCTGTCCCTGCGCAGCCGGCTCCTGAGAAGCCTGCTCCTGCCCCGCGCACACCACGGCCAGCAGCCCTAGCACGGCCGCAAACAATGCACTTCGCAGTCGCAAACTCAGGAAACCCTCCACCGGATTATTGCCGTTCCAGGCGCTCAATACCCTCAAGTGTAAGGACTTCCACGCAGAGGGTCAAACCCAGCGCGGCGACATTTCGGATCAGAAGGTAAACCGCCCACCGACCGTCGGAGCGCAGTTGTTGTTGTAGTTATAAGGAACGCCGGGGCCATGCGGAATCGCGATGGCCAGGCCGCCGCTCACCCACGAATACGCAATTCCGGCAAAACCGTCGAAGCGCTTGGTGAAGTGGTGATCCAGATACAGCGACCCCTCGTTCAGCGTGCCCGCGCATGAACTGCGGAACCCCGCCGTGGCCGAGCAAGTCGGTGGACTACGAAAGTCGTTCTGCCGCTGTTGATACCAAGAGAAAGTGATGTCGGTTTTGCTGTCGTAGGCGTACTTCGCGCCCGCCCACCAGATGTTCACTAACTTCTCATTGTCAAGATTGTTGTCTTCGACCCCGCTCATGTTATAGCCGCCCTGGTCCGAGGTTCCAACGCCCAACGGGTTCTTGGGATTGTTCTGCCAGATATATTCGTAGCCGGCAAAAAACTTCACCGGCTCCCACGTATATTTGGCAGCGACCATAACGGCGCGGTTGTCGGTCACGATCCCATACACGGTGTTATGCGTGTCGATCAAATTGGTCCCGTTGATGGGATTGGTATTGATGCTGTCCGTGGACGACTGATAGGGCGCCGACAAACTCTGCGGCCCCAGCAACGGATTCAACACGCTGATCGCCTGGTTGTACTGTTGAAAGACAAGGTCGGCGGAGAACTTGCCGGAGTTTCCCCCGAGGTCAAATCCATAGGCGTTGTTCTTCGCCTGCTCCGGCGTACACGTCGTGGCAGCCCAGGTAGAAGAGGCCGAGTAGCAGCCCGCAGAACCATCCGCGAATTTATACATCGCGCCGAAATGAACGGGGCCGTAGGCGATGCGATACTTCAGCGCGTCATCCCAACGGCTATTCTCAGTATCGCCGCCGCCGGCCATCGTGCCGTTATATCCGATGTATGAAAAGGCATAAGCGCCGTTGGCCGGATCGTAAAGCAGCATCGCATCAGTGCCAAGAGAGCGCTGACGGCCGAAGGTCAGCGTCCCGAAATGCGTGGACGACACTCCACCATAGAATTCGTCATTGAAAGGTTGGCCCGCGCGTGCGCCGTCGATGGCGATGGAATAGCTGGCCCTGGGAAGGCCGTTGTTGATGGTATCCGTGGCTGACGCGTTGGCCAGCAGGCCGGACTGCGGATTGATGCCAGTGGAAGCGTTGAATACAACCGACCAGCCCGGCTGAAACTCTTCCTTGCCCCTGATACCCACCCCCGTCTGCTGCAGGTTGTTGGGCGCGACCAGGAACCGATGTTGATAGCCGTTCCGATTCACTAGCGATTCACCTTCATAGTTATAGCCGTTTTCCGGTAAGCCGTGGCTCACCCAGCCGACGCCGATGTCGTATGCACCGTACACCGTGATGCCGTGCCAGGTCAGCGCGCAATCGGTGGTGGCAAACTCGTGGCCGCTCGTGCACGGGTCGGTAGTCTTCTGAGCAAAGGTCAAGGATGAGAAGAGTAGTAAAGCCGCCGCCGCGATAGGTAAGTAAGCTTTGCGCATTTCGACCTCACGAAATCAATGTTTGGGCAAGCCGCGAGTGTATATTAGATACGATTCTGTTGTCTAGAAATGTATGATTCGATATGTATTAAATTAACTCAGTTACCCATATTTAGGCTGAGGGGGTAGTGGTGCAGCTTGGTCTTTTCCCACCGCGTTGTCATCCTGAGCGTAGCCGTTTTTCAGGCGAAGCGAAGGATCTCTTGCGTTACCGGCCTCGCGCGTAAGCCAAAATGCACCACCGCCGCCGGGGCGACTGAGTTGACCGGGAATTTCGTTGTCGCTACGATTGCTTCTCGATGCGGAAGAGCGGCAAATCCGAAAAGAATATTGAGGGACTGCTGCACCTTCGAGATGCAGCTCTGCAACTAGGGATCAGCTTCCCAACCATCAAGCAGTGGATTTACAAAAAGAAGATTCGCAGCGTCAAAACCGCCGGAGGACATCACCGCATCCCGCAGACCGAACTTGACAGATTACTTTTCCGAACGCGGGGAAAAACCGAAAAGGAGCGCCACGATGTTTTGCGCCGCGTCAGCGGCCGCAATCAATTAGTCGGACGAATCGACGCAGTTCGCATCAGTGGCCTGATGGCGGAGATCATGATCTCGATTGGTGGTCAGCAGATCACGTCGATTATCACCGCTCGCTCCGCTCGCGAAATGCAGCTTAAGCCAGGCCAGACTGCTGCGGCCCTGATCAAAGCGACAGAAGTAATGATCCTGCGCATCTGACATGAAAAAGCGATTCTTCATTCCGCTGCTGCTTTCACTCACGCTGCAAGCCGCGTTGCTCCAGTGCCAGCAACTCACCGTTCAACCCGAAACCGGCAAACAGACTGTGCTCTCCAGGGCCGACATCGAAGCTCTGCCTCACAGCAAAATCACAACAGGCGCTCCCGATTCTCCCGTCACCTTCGACGTGGTCACGCTCAAATCTGTGCTGGAGCGAGCGGGAATTACTTTCGACAAACTCAGCGGAAAACGCCTCGCCTCTTGTCTTCTGGTCGAAGCCGCCGATGGCTATCGTGTGGTGATTGCTCTCCCGGAGCTCGACCCCGGCTTCACGGACAAACAGATCTACCTGGCTTTCTTGAAAAACGGGAAGCCGCTCGATGAAAAAGAAGGCCCCTACCGCATCATCATTCCCGACGAAAAAAGAATGGCCCGCTGGGTCCGTCAAGTCACAACTTTGAAGATTGTGGATGTGAACTGAGAAGATTGTGTGGAGAACTGATTCGCTGCCAGCTTGTAGTGCTGTCGGCTGAAACCAAAAATCGATGTCATTCCGAACCGGGCGAAAAGCCCGGTGAGGAACCTGCTTTCCCATCAAGTCCGTCACGGTCGCCGTGCCTCTGAGAAGAAAATCAAGACTAGGGAAGCAAAGAGACCTAGAAAAGCACTAGCTCTAGGAAAGCACTGCTCCAGGAAAAAGCATGGCTCTAGAAAATCAGGCAGTGGGCTGTTTTGAAATCTGGTCTCACAGATCACATCTGGACACTGCACGAATTAGTTGGTTTACTAGAAGCGCCCAATTCAGTAGCAGTCTAAAAGGAGGCGCATGTCCAGAGTCTTGCTCGGCGTCATCTGTGGGTTGGTGTTCGGAGCCATTGATATCGGAATCATGCTGTCGATGAGCTTCCCCGACAAAAAGACGGCAATCATTGCGGCATTTATTGCACGCTTTGGAATTGGATTCGCCATCGGCGCGGCCCGCTTGCCTTGGCCCGGTTGGGTGGTTGGCCTGTGCTTCGGCCTGCTACTGAGCATCCCCGACGCCCTCATCACGAAAGCCTATGGGCCGATCATCGGCATGGGCGCTATCGGCGGCACCATCATCGGTGTCATCGTTAGCAAATTTGGCCACTAAATTCAAAACAGCCCACTACCGAAAATCACTAGCTCTAGGAAAGCATTGCCCCAGGAGATAGCAGCGCCACGATGTTCTGCGCCGCGTCAGCGGCCGCAATCAATTAGTCGGACGAATCGATGCTGTTCGCATCAGTGGCCTGATGGCTGAGATCATGATTTCGATTGGCGGCCAGCAGATCACGTCGATTATCACGGCTCGCTCGGCCCGCGAAATGCACCTCAAGCCCGGCCAGACCGCCATAGGCCCTCCATCCAGGGATTGTGGATAGCTCTGGGTGGGGCGTTATCCGCAGCCGTTCGGAGCGCGAGAAGCGTTATTCTTCGTCGGCTTCGCCGTCGTCTCCTTCGACGGCTCGAAGCCGGGTTTTATGATCGAGCACCATCTGCGACACGGAGCGGATGTACTTGCCAAGTCGCTTCATCTGCTTTTCGTTGTCCTTGTGCAGCGAAGCAAGTAGCTCCATGCTGTGCGTCAGAGCTTCAAGTCTTTGATCGATGTCCATGCCGTTACTGTATGCTCACCGCTATGCATAGTCGAGAACTGTATTTGCCCTGTTTTCATCGGGTTGCATAGCGCTATGCATAGATAATACGGAAAGCATGATAAAAATGCAGTAATGGCGAAAAAAAATCAGGCCGCCGTGGAGCTTGGACGCAAGGGTGGGAAGGCCACAGCGGAAAATATGACCCCCGAAGAGCGGATAGAAAAAATGCGCCGCGCCGCCCAAGCTCGCTGGTCCAAACAGAAGAAAACAGTGAAGTAACGCGCTAACCCTAACACGCCTGCCGGAATCTCCCTGACGCACCTACCCGCGCACGCTGATCCTCGAAAACGACAACACCGCTCGCGACGAGATCGGCCGCCCCATGCTCATTGCCGGACGGAAGGTGGTAAAAATCAGCATCCTCTTTACTTCTGGCAAAAGTTGTTGCGACTCTCCGGGATCGGAAAGAATCCTGTAGTCCTGTACGCGCCCGTTCCTGTCCACGTACGCTTCAATCACCAGCGAGTCCGTGTTCATCGAACTCAGCGTCGTGCCGAAAACGCTCTGCTGCAACTCCGGCCCGGTATTCAGCACCAGCGGCACATCTTCATTATTCGCCTGCAATTGTCCCGGCATCGCCAGGATCGCGGTGACTAAACCAAAAATCAACAGAGCGCACACCAAGCCGGCCGTCGCCGGCACCATAAAGGCTTCCAGCGCATTTTCCAGCCGCACCCGCAAGCCTTCAAATCGCGGACGCCGCGTCTCCGCCGCCTCTCGCGAAATGGCCAGCCGGAGTTTTAACCCAAGATCCACCGGCTCCTTCGGACGCCCCACGCTCACCAGCATCTGCTGCGTCCGCCGCAACAAAGAATATTCGCGGTTGCAATCTGCGCACGCATCCAAATGCTCCTGCAATGCGCGCATCTGGTTCCCCGTAACCGCCCCGTCCAAATAAGGAGACAGCAACTCCCTCGCCCCGGAACACTTGAGCGTCATGCCCTTCGCCGAAAGGAACTTCGTGGCCATGTATTTCATGGCGTCACCTCAATTTCTCCCCCTCCAGCAACCTGTCGCGGCAAACTCGCCGCATCGTCCTCTGGGACACTGAGCCCCAGCTCCTCACCCACCTCGCGGACATACGGCACCAACCGCTCTTTCAGCGCCTGCCTTCCCCGAGTCAATCGCGACTTCACCGTGCCCAACGAAATCTGCAGCAGCTCTGCGATCTCCTCATACGACATCTCTTCCAGATCGCGCAGAATCAAAGTCGTCCGGTAGGGTTCCGGAATCTGCCGCAACTCCTCGTCCACTCTCCGCTGCACTTCCTGATGCGCCATCGTGTCGAACGGAGAATCATGCCGATCGGTCAATGCGCTCTGCATCGCCCCATCCCCATTCGCCATTCCTTCCGACTCCGCCGGTTCAATCGACGTCTCATGTGCCTTATGCCGGAACCACCATCGCTTCCGGTTCGCCGCTTCGTGCAGCGCAATCCGGTAAATCCAGGTCTTCAAACTTGACTCGCCATGAAAGTGCTTCATCCCGCGGAAGACCTTCAGGAATACATCCTGCGTCGTATCCGCCGCGTCCGCGGGATCGCTCACCATGCGGTAAATCAATCCGTACACCGGCCGCTGAAACTCGCCAATTAACCAGGCGTAGGCAGCTTCCGAGCCGGCCTTCAGTTCCGCGACAATCGTCGCTTCTTCGGCCCGTGCTCCAATCGCGCTTGCCAGATCTCCCAAGGTGGTCGCTCCCGCCATTATCGGCGTCCCTCGATTATAGGATTTTCCACCCCATCCCGCACCCAAAATCGCCGCCCCAGCCCGTTAGCCTATTAACCATAGACTCCGTCGACGCGTCGCGAGTTCCCGCCGCTAAGTGATTTATTTGCAATAACTAGGAAAAACCAAAACTAGGAAAACCAAGGCTGACAATAAGAATCGATGTCGGTCGAAATCAAAAATCGATGTCATTCCGAACCGGGCGCCAAGCCCGGTGAGGAACCTGCTTTCCCATCGCCCATCACAGCCGCTATATATTTGACGATAAAATCAAGGGCGGGAAAACAAAGAACTAGGAAACCAAAACTAGGGAAGCAAGACATTGAACTAGGAGTATCAAGCCTGGACGATCACCACTAGCTGATTTAAGCCGTACTCGCCGCCTTCGCCGCCACCGGAAGCCTCTTAAGAATCTCCTCCAAAGCGCTCAGCAGCTTTCCCGGCCCCTTGTCCATCTCAAGGCCAGACTTCTCGAGAAACGCAAACGCTCCATCCGCCTGTAGCTTCGTGGCGTTTTTTTGCGACATCCCAGTCAACACCACCACCGGAATCCCCTTCGTCGCCGCATCCTTCTTCAGCGCTTCCAGCACCTCAGGACCGCTCATCTTCGGCAAAAGCATATCCAGCAGGATCAAATCCGGCAATTTTTCCCGCGCCAGGCGCAGCGCTTCATCTCCATCGACCGCGCTCGTAACGTCATAGCCCGCCCGCGCCAGCGCCCGCTCCGTCGCTATCCTCAGAAACTTGCTGTCTTCCACCAGCAATAATTTGGTCATGCGCGCTCGCACCTCGGCAATTCCGGATGTCGGTCAACAACCATCAAATATGACCTTGCTTACGGAATTCGCCATCCCAAATAACCATCGGCAGATTTCGCAGGAAGCCCAGCCCCGTATCTATTAGCGTTCTTTAACCTAACTGCCCGTTCGCGATGCCTGTGGCTGCACCAGCCGTGCCACCAGCCCCGTAAACACGCGGCGCGCTTCTGCCTCTTCCTTCGGCCCAACCTTCTTTTCGATCAGCAGCATCGCTATTCCGTGAGCCACCATCCACAAGGCGATCAGCAACTCTTCGTGATTGTCCGGAACCGGCCCCAGCTTTTCCAGCAGCTTTCGCCTCATTGCCTCCCGTGACGGCCGGCCCCCAGGTTTGGCTCCGGCGCGGATCGCCCGCGGCGAATGAAACAGTTCGTAGTCTTGCTGATGAAGCAGCGTGTACTCGTGGGGATGGCTTACCGCATACTCCAGATAGCGTGCTAAACCCTCTTCCGGAGTAGGCGCGCTTTCGATTTGCGCCGCCAGCTCCAGCCGGATGCGCAGCAGCAGTGCTCGAAGAATATCCTCTCGCGTCCGGAAGCGCCGGTACACCGACGGCGTATTCGTCCGCGCCGCTTTGGCCACGGCCCGCATCGTCAGTGCCTTCTCCCCGCCCTTTCTCCACAGCTTCTGCGCTGCGTTCAAAATCAGGGCTTCCAGATCCGGATCGGGTCGCCGTGGCATCTCTATCTTCCTTCAGGAGAGTGAGCCTCTCTCCGGCTTGTCTATCACCTTATATAGTACCTACACCCCCTTCCTTTTTCTAAAGTTGCGTGCGTACACTTCATGCCAGAAACGTTCTTTTAATATTCTGTTGACATCGTAAACATGACGCTGTAGAAGTTATGGGCAGCGGCCCTCCCCACGTAACTCTCGTTACGGGCCACTCGCGCCGCCCGGTCGCAAGCGGGCCGCGCATCAGACTTACCCCCACGCACAAAGAAGGACGGCGCAAGCCGTCCCGCGTCTACAAACCTCGGGTCTTGGGTCTCAGGTCATGGGCGCATCTCTCAATCTAAGAGAAGGACCCAAATCCTCGCCCCAAAATCTTTGTCATTCCGAGCAAGCCCGGAGCGACAGCGACGGCGCCGTCGAGGAACCTGCTGTTCGCTTTACACCCCCCAAAAGGTCGCTCCGGCCAAGTCAACCCCCTAAAGACAAAGACTAGGAACGCGGCTTCAGCCGCGCACCCGAAACCTAAGACCTAAGACCCGAGACCCGCCCAAGACCCGCCGCCATCCGCACAACTCCCGCTTGTTTCTCCCCGCAGCAAATGCCAAGCCTCCAAATACTCCCCATACTTCGATTCCTCCAGCTCCGGATACAGCCCCACGCTCCACATCCCTCGCACCCGCTTCTCCGGCAGGATGAACCACACATCCTCCGGAATCACATACGCCGCCACAAAATCAAACGAATTTTTCTTGTACGGTCCTTTGCTGTCTTTCAGCGTGCAAGAGTATCCATTCCCCTCTGGAAAGATCGTCGACTTCACCTGCACCCGCACCATCCTCCCGCCCGCCGGATACACCACCCAGTCGTATCCCGACGACTCTCCCCAGGGCCGCGCCAGCCGCAAACCTTCGCGCAGCGCCCGCACCCCAAAACACAACTCCGCCCACTCCCCCCGCTTCTTGCAATTCTTAATCCGCATTTTTCTTCATAGTTCTCCTTCAACGATCCCACTAGTCACCCGCAACGATCCCGCCAGTAAGCCGCTCCGCCTCAAGAACCACGTTGTCATGCTGAGCGCAGTGGACGAGCCGCGAAGCGACTCGCCCACGCAGTCGAAGCACCCCTGCACGTCCAACCCTTCCGCCGCCGCGTCAAGGGAGTTCTCACGAAGCCCACGCCAGTTTCCCCAAACCACTCCTTATAAATATTTGTCATTCCGAGCAAGCCGGAGCGACCGCGACGGTGCCGTCGAGAGCCTGCCCTGAGCTTGCCGAAGGGAACCTGCTGTTCGCTTTAGCCCCCAACAAAAAACGCGGCCACCAATGGCCGCGCAATTCTCGGAACCTAGTCCACCATGACACATCAAGACAGAAAACGTCAGTCCCGCAAGTACATAAATCCCACTTCGGGAACTGAGAAGGCCACGCGCAGCCCTTGTTATCTTGAGCGAAGCACGCCCGTGGACGGACCTGCTGTTGTAGGGACAGCCGCCCTCGGCTGTCCAGTCCGAACGCAAGCTCGGAGGTGCTGGCAGCGGCAGCAGCGGGGGCACGAGTTCGTGCCGCATCAGCGCCTCAAAAAGAACCACGGCTTCAGCCGCCGAAGCCCACTCAACCCCGCTGTCATCGTGAGCGAAGCACGCGGATTCGCCCTACGAATCCGCATGCGCAGTCGAAGGACCCCTACGCTCCTGCACCGGCAAACAACCCGTCATGGAATTCTCTCCACTGCGCTCGCCCCATCCGTCCTTAAATCCCGCAACAACTTCTCAAACTCCCGCGCATACAAATCATGATTCTTCCACTCGCTGAAGTCGGGGATGTAGTATTCGCGAATCTCGGTCGCCAAATCCTCTCCTTCATCGCCGTCGAAGAGCTTCCACTCCCGCAGCGCCTCATACGACGCGAGCCGGACGGGAAACAGCACGCGCTTCTTCTCCGCCACTTCCCGTTTGTGCGCGTTCCGGATTTCCGTCTTCACCCACTTGCTAGACATGCTGTTCGGCGAAAGGATCAGCAGTAACCGCTCATACCGCCGGATCGCCTCATCGATCTGCTCATGCAGCTTCTTCCCACCCTGCACGTCATGCGGAGCAAACCAGCAGCGCACGCCTTTGTTTTGGAGGTCGGCGTAAAGCCGATCGGCGAATTCCTGATCCTTGGTCGAATAGCTGATGAAGCAGGAGTAGAACTGAATCGGCTGATTCAAGAGGGACGGCAGATATTCAATCAGCGTGTCAGACAGGCCGCAGCCGCGAAGGAAGACAAGCGGAAGTGGGCCAGACCTAGCCAACGTGCGGCGGTCAATAATGCTAGGCCCCAAATGCCTACATGTATCCAGTCCCTGCACGTCCCTCAGATCGGTGTCGCTAAAGACGGTCTCGTAGAAGTCCGCATTGGTCAGATCTGCGCTTCTGAAGTTCGCTGTTCTTAGGTTCGCCTCGTCGAGTTCCGCTCTGCGGAGGTTCGCCTCACTTAGGTTCGCCTCGCTGAGGTTCGCCCCGTCGAGTTTCGCCCGAGTGAGGTCCGCGTCGCCGAGGTCCGCCCGACTGAGGTCCGCCTCGTCGAGTTCCGCTCTGCGGAGGTTCGCCTCACTTAGGTTCGCCCCGTTGAGGTTCGCCGCGACGAGGTCCGCATTGCTAAGATCCGCCTTGCTGAGAATCGCCCCGCTGAGGTCGGCCCCGAAGAGGTTTAATCGCACATCCGGATTCTTACTTCTCCAAATATTCCAAGCCCCCACACCTTCTTTGAGCTTTGTGAGATGCCTTTTATTCGCCATGGCGCAGACTCCACGAAACACGCCATTGTATGCTCCCGCAAATCAAAGCGGCCCGAAACTTCCAGGCCGCTTCTTATTATGAATTGCTTTGTTGGGGCTGGCCGCACGCGGTTTATTTCCGCGTATCATCCGAGCGAGGCTGCCCCACTCGTCACGCTTTTCGACGAGTGGGAGCCACAGACGACATGACCGGGGGTCTGGCTGAAGTTCTCCTAATATTTGACATCAACCCCCACTTTGCTAGACTTCACCCATGGAAGTCCATTTCACTCCTGAACAGGAAGCGCAGCTTTCGGAAATCGCCCGCCACTCCGGCACCGACACCGAACGGGTGGTAGTGGTAAAGGAAGCCGCCCTGCGCCTGCTGCAAGAGGACGAGCACTTTCGCGCCTCAGTGCGAAAAGGTCTGGAACAGGCGAACCGCGTCCAATTCGTAGAGGAGCAGGAAATGGAATCACGAATCGACCGCATGCTTGAACCTTAATGCAGATCCGCTGGACTCCCGCCGCCGCTCCAGCCCCTGAGGTCCCCTTCCGCCCGTCCACTCCTCGCGTCTGTCATCCTGAGCGAAGCACGCGGATTCGCTTTATGAATCCGCATGCGCAGTCGAAGGATCCGTGCGCTCTGCCCCAAGATCGCCCGCATGGGTGCCACCCCGAGTGGACAGCCGTGTCTTCTGCTGCTTATTGGAAGTATCTCAGAACGAGTTGCTCAACAAAGCTCAGCACTGAGTGCACCGCCTCACGCTCGATTTTTCCCCAATCAGCGTGCAGTGCGTCATTCCGAAACTTAAGATAGGACTGCGCTATCCCAACTTGCGGCCCCTGCAACACGCCAGAGTCCTTGAGCGCAACCAGAACATTGGCCAATTTCTCACCGCCAGTTGTGCCAGCGTGCGAAGCTCCCAACCGGCGAACCGTGTCCTCGAAGGCAGCCGCCGCAAGGACTGCCCCGACGTTCTTCGCATCCTCGCCCTTTTCTCCAAGCGCGGCGCGAGAGAGAGCGATGAAATCGGTCAAGACTTCCGCCGCCGCCTGCTGCTTGAGGTTACCGACTAGCCCTGCGTCCAACTCTGCTAGCGTGTTGGTCAGCACACCAGCCGCCAGCTGCGTGATAGATCCTCTCTGCTGTCCGGGCCAGAGAGGCTCGCCGCGCTTCTGCTCATCCACGATCCCTCGTTCAAACGTTGCCATCTGCTTACTGCTAGGACATACAGAAGGGTGATAACGCCCGAGGTTCCATTGATGATCTCGCCATACTCTTGAGGCGTTACATCATCATCAGCCTTTTTGATGAGAGCCTTAATCCGGTCCTTTATTTTGGACTCTTCCATGAGTTCTTCATCCTAGGTCGGTCAGAGTCATAAGTCCACTCTTCAAACTAGGATCATTGCTCGGCGCCTACAGGGAGCCGACAAAACAAGAACGGGGCAGCTCACGCCGCCCCGCCGAAGACCTATGACCTAAGACCCGAGACCGCCGTTAAGTTCCTTCCGACCACCCCGCCAAATACTCTTCCTGCTCCGGACTCAGCCGGTCGATCTTAATCCCCATCGACTCCAGCTTAAGCTTGGCCACGCGCTTGTCAAGATCGTCAGGAACTTTGTAAACCCGCTTCTCCAGCGTTTTGGCATTCTTCACCATGAACTCAACCGACAGCGCCTGATCGGCAAAGCTCATATCCATCACCGACGCCGGATGCCCCTCCGCCGCCGCCAGATTAATCAGCCGTCCCTCGCCCAGTAGGTTAATCTTGCGCCCATCCTTCAACGAATATTCGTCGACGAACGCACGCGTCGTGCGCTTCGACGACGCCATTTTTTCGAGCGCCGGAATATCGATCTCCACGTTGAAGTGCCCGGAGTTCGAAATGATCGCGCCATCCTTCATCAAGTCAAAATGCTCTTTGGTCAGCACGCTCTTGTTGCCCGTCACCGTGCAGAACACATCGCCGAGCTTCGCCGCTTCGGTCATCGACATCACGCGGAAGCCGTCCATCACCGCTTCCAGCGCCTTCGTCGGATCGACTTCCGTGATGATCACTTCCGCGCCATTGCCGCGCGCCCGGCTTGCCAGCCCGCGTCCGCACCAGCCGTAACCGGCCACTACGAACTTCGATCCCGCCAGCAGGAAATTCGTGGCGCGAATAATTCCATCGATCGTCGACTGTCCCGTGCCGTAGCGATTGTCGAAAAGATGCTTGGTGTCGGCATCGTTCACCGCCACGATGGGGAATTTCAGCACGCCTTCCTTCGCCATCGCCCGCAGCCGGATCACGCCCGTCGTCGTCTCTTCCGTCCCGCCAATCACGCCGTCGAGAGCATCGGTCCGCTTGGTGTGGAGAATGGTCACAAGGTCGGCGCCATCGTCCATCGTGATGTGCGGCTTGTGATCGATCGCCGCCAGAATGTGGTTGTAATACGTGTCGTTATCCTCACCTTTGATCGCGAACACTGGAATGCCCTGATCGCGCACCAGGCTGGCCGAAACATCGTCCTGTGTCGAGAGCGGGTTCGACGCGCACAACACCACGTCCGCTCCGCCGTCCCGCAGGCAGATCGCCAGGTTCGCCGTCTCCGCCGTCACGTGCAAGCACGCCGAGATGCGAATCCCCTTCAGCGGCTGGTTCTTGATGAATTCCTTGCGGATAATCTGCAGTACCTTCATCGACTGGTTCGCCCACTCGATCCGCTTCTTGCCCAGTTCCGCCAGTTCTAAACTCTTGATATCGCTGCTAACTTGTGCTGCTGTTGACATACGCCTCCTGTGGCGTCTTCACTGCTGAAGATGTTTGTTTACGAAGTTATAGGTTTACGAAGAGTAGTCCGATTACCAGTGCCATGTCAGGATACACGATTCCGCCCCGACATCGAAAAATCCAAAATACCCTTAGGGGAATAGGACTTTTGGTGCATCACAAGCGCTGCACTTTCTGCAACTCATCGCGCCCGGATTTTGTTCGTCGTTACCGCTTGTCATCGCACTCGGACTATCTTCATCCTTACCGGTTGTCATCCCGAGCGAAGCGAGGGACCTTGGTTTCCGTTCGTAGCGCCACAGCAAAGGGTCCCCATCCTTACGTTCTGCGTAAGGTGGGAGAATCCACGACTATCTACGCTGGGCTCTTTCGTTTGCAGCGCCACGGCACCGGGTGCCCCATCCTTACATTCTGTGTAAGGGTGGGATTCCACGACTGCTTACACCGTAGCTCTTCGAGCTGCTTACTTCCTTCCAGCGTGCACCGGTTCGTGCACTCCCGCGTCACTGGCCAGCTTTGCCGCCTTGTCCGTCGCTTCCCACGTAAAGTCCGGATCGTTGCGCCCAAAGTGTCCATAGGCCGCCGTCTTCTTATAGATCGGCCGCCGCAATTTCAGCGAATCGATAATGCCCCGAGGCGTCAGCTTAAAGTGCGCACGAATCAAATCCGGAATGACATTCGGATCGACCTTCTCCGTTCCAAAAGTGTCTACGCGCACACTCACCGGATCCGCCACGCCGATCGCGTAAGCCAACTGCACTTCGCAACGGTCCGCCAGCTTCGCCGCTACAAGATTCTTCGCAATGTAACGCGCCATGTAAGCCGCCGACCGATCCACCTTCGTCGGGTCCTTTCCAGAAAATGCCCCGCCGCCATGACGACCCATCCCACCGTACGTATCGACGATGATCTTGCGTCCCGTGAGCCCCGTATCGCCCATCGGCCCGCCAATCACAAATCGACCGGTGGGATTGATGTGATAGTTCGTATCTTCATCCAGCAGGTGCGCCGGAATCACCGCCTGAATCACATTCTTCAAAATTCCCGCGCGCAACTCGTCGTTGGTGACGGTCTCGGCATGCTGCGTCGAAATTACAACCGCATCCACCCGCAGCACTTTCCCCTTCGCATCATATTCAACTGTCACCTGGGATTTTCCATCCGGACGAAGGAAGGGAAGCGTTCCATTCTTGCGCACTTCGGCAAGTCGCAAGGTCAACTTGTGCGCCAACGAAATCGGCGTCGGCATCAACTCTTCATTCTCATTCACCGCATACCCAAACATCATTCCTTGGTCGCCGGCGCCGCCGGTGTCGACGCCCATGGCGATGTCGCCGGATTGTTTGTTGATGCTGGAAATCACGGCGCAGGTGTTGCAGTCGAAGCCATAGACCGCGTTGTCGTAACCGATGGCGGCCACGGTGCCACGGACGACTTGCTGGAAGTCGACGTAGGCCTTGGTGGTGATTTCTCCGGCGATGACGACGAGGCCGGTGGCGGTGAGAGTTTCGCAGGCGACGCGGCTCATAGGATCGTCGGTCAGGCAGGCGTCGAGGATGGCGTCTGAAATCTGGTCGGCGATCTTGTCGGGGTGGCCTTCGGTCACGGACTCAGAAGTAAATAGAATGCGGTTCTTCGATCTGGATATGGCGGCCAAGATTTTTCTCCTTAGAAAAAGTGCTGCAGATTTTACTTTGGCGAGACCTGCCGTCGGGGTAAGTGGTCGCTTAGGATGACACTAAAAGGCTACCAGACGGGTCGGGGTCACGCAATCACTTTAGCTTTGACTGCATCCTGTTGAGCCCAATCGTGCAATTGCGATGTTAAATGGACGGATCGGGGCATTGAGCGAACATAAGCGTCAATGTTTACCGTATCAGCTGGCGGGATTTAGCACGCTGGGGATGATTTTTTCCAGAATCAGAACATCGATGGATCGGGAGCTTGCAAGTGATAGGGAACAGGATGAGATCGCCGAGTGAAAACCTGACCTAAACAGGAGTAATCAATGGCCAGGAGTTGGGTGTTGTTCGGAAAGTGAAACGCCGCTGACAATTAGGCAGCTCATTAGTTATGGCGGAGTCAAGAATGGCGGCTGAAGGCCTCAGCTCTCCGGTTGGCATCTAACGCGGCATTCCTGATCCTAAGGGCGTTGATCCGGCACGTGTTCCAACGTGTGCCCTTAAGGGTCCAGCGCTCGCTAAGCGCGGTAATACGACTACGAAGAAATTCCCTGAGGCATCTCACTCATGCACAGAAGGGTAGGGATCCCCTTCGGCTTCACTCAGGGCAGGCTTTCGACTGCGCATGCGGATTCATAAGGCGAATCCGCATGCTTCGCTCAGGACGACAGAGGCGAGGAGTGGACGGCAGAAAGTGACCTCAGAGGCTGAAGCTGCGCTCCTAGAATTTGCGCGTCGATGCGGTAGGCAGTGGAAAAACATAATTCTGGCCGTCTACGCTCCCCAGCGGATTTTAGCCGGCATTGAGAAACATGCCTCTTAATCGCAGCGCTGAACCGCTGCGCCACCCGAGAACAAAGTGCAAAGGCGGTTTTTTCCGCAACTCCTGAACTCGTTCCTGCCCGGAGTTCGAGGATCAAAATCAAAATCAACGTCAAAGGCAGCGGACAGAGCCTGCCCTGAGCCTGCCGAAGGGAGTGTCCGCTCCACACGTGCGTCCGGATTCGGACAGTATGCGTCTGGCGGAATTACTCTCGAAAGGTTGGGGGTGGATGCGATAAGATGCTCCCGGCCCTATGGACATTCTATTGTGGTACATCCCGTCGGGGCTTCTGGCGCTGTTGCTTTTCCTTATGCTCCGGAACCGCGCGTACAAGGTGTGTCCTTGGTTCTTCATCTACGTAGCATTTGGAGTGGGCGCGACTGTGGCGCGATTCGCGGCTCGTAGCAGCCCTGGCACCTATTACGCGACCTATTGGATTACCGAGGCTGGTTATTGTCTCCTTGGAATCCTCTCGATGTACGAAGTTTTTCGCGTCATCATCCGGTACCTAGCCCCGCGCTGGTGGACCCACCTGATATTTCCTGGCGTCGTTATCGCGGGTACCAGCTTAAGCTTGGCTCGCGCTCATGTTGTCCCGCCCCAGGTTAACGGTCGTCTCTATTACATTGTCATTGGCGAAATCGCCGTCCGTTTCGTGCAGGTGCTTGCCGTGCTGCTTACGCTCATCCCGCTTTTCGGCATACGCAGGCACCGATACGCTCTTGGCATAGCCGCAGGGTTTGGGCTCTATTCCGCGGTTGAACTGTTGAACATGATGAAATTTGCAGACTTAGGGATGAGATTCAAATTTTGGTGGGATGTGATCTCAGTTGGGGCATACTCCCTTGCTGTGTTGATTTGGATTTGGTTCTTCCGCGTGCGGCAAGAGGATGAGCCTCTGCCAGCTCTCGAACCGGCTCAGGTGCCGGATGCGCCGCGCCAGTATCCAGGCCGATCAAGTAGGCCCCTCTCAGCGTTGCTTCGCGCAAAGGCAGGGCAGTGAGCTGTCTCCTGTAGCGCATTCGCGCTGGTGCTGATTTCTTAATGCTCTAGTTTAGCAATTGATTCTTAACCTATTGGGTACGATCCTCGATTACCCCGCACGAAACTACACTCCAGCGGGTCGGTCGAGCTAAACTACTCTTGAGGCGCTTCGGCGCTTCCCCATAACTCAACAACTCAAGGAGAAACACCATGAAGCGAATTTTCGCAGTCGTGCTTTTGCTGTTAGCGCTCGCCTCGGCAGCATTAGCCGACGGAGGCACGCTTCCGCCCACGAAGACCGTGGTGCAGCCGCCCCAGGCGCATTCCGCCGCCTGACCAAATTGCCTCGAAAGCCGGGCGCAGTTGATGTAAGCTGCTCCCGGCGTTATGAACTTTCTTCTGCAATGCGTCCCAACGGGTCTTTTGGCGGTATTGCTCTTCTTAATGCTATGGAATCGGGCGTACAAAGTATGCCCATTGTTCTTTACCTATGTGGTCTTTGGAGTGGCCGCAGACAGTGCCCGGATCGCGGTTCACGGCTACGCGCGCCCCTTTTTCGCGACCTATTGGATCACAGAGGCCGGCTATTGCGTACTTGGAATCCTCGCGATGTACGAAGTGTTTCGCGCGGTTTTCGGCGTCCGTACCTGGTGGACTTATCTCATCTTTCCGGTCATTGTCATCGCGGCTGTCATGCTGAGCTTCGTCCACGCTTGTGCCGTCCCGCCACAGGTTAGCGGTCTCCTTCTGTATATTGTCACGGCAGAAATTATCGTCCGATTTGTACAGGTGCTCATCTTCGTTTGGCTTGGTGCGCTCGCGGCATTTTTTGGGCTCCGCTGGCGCCAGTATCCTCTTGGAATTGCCACAGGGTTTGGGCTCTACGCCACGGTTGCCCTGCTGAGCACAATCAGGTTTTCGGACTTTGGGACAAGATTCAAATTTTCTTGGGGCGTGACCTCACTTGTGGCATACTCTGTTGCCGTAATGATTTGGATCTGGTTCTTTCGTGTGCCACAGGAGGAAGAGCCTCCTTTGGATCCCAAGCTGGTGGCCCACTACATCGCAGTGCTGGAGCAGTATATGGGTTGGATGCGAAGGATGCGTTAGATATGGTTTTTTCGATTGTGACGTGGGTGATCCTCTCGTGCAGCGCGCTGGAGTTGGTTTATCTTTTGTATTTGGCCTGGTCGAGCACCAGGGTTCCCAAGCTTGTTCTTGGCGATGTGATCCATTTCTTGTACCCCGTCGATTCGTCTCTGCTCGCGTCGTTGGTCGATCCCGCTGCCGATTTTGAATTGCGCTGGAGCCTGAGTCCGCGCAGCTTCCGCGAGGAGCAGCGGCGGCGCATGCGCCTCTATCGCGAACTGCTGGGGCGCATGGCCCATAATTCGGCTGTTCTCGCCGAGTTTGACAATGCCATGCACGGCAACGTCGCCGGACCTGGCTCGAAGTTGCAGGAAGCGGCGGTCAAGGTGCGACTCTACTGTATGTTCTCCCGGGGGAAACTTCGCTTGTGGTTGTGGCTTCCCAGTGCGTTCGATGCGGTTGTACCTCCGAAGCTTGCGCGCCTGCGCATAGCGGCGGACCTTGACGGGCTCAAGGTCTATGAGGAGCTGAAGATGGCGGCGGCGGAGGCGTTCGCGCAGTTGCGGCCTGCGGAGTTGGAAGCTTTGACTCATAATCTGTGAGTGTGGGATTTCTTCCTTGCGGTCCTCAATGCTCATCAGTGAGCGCATTTCATAAGAACTTTCACAACAGAAAGTAGAGTCCCTCAGCGGCTGAAGCCGCTCAAAAGCGAATGATTTATCGCAGCGGTGAACCGCTGCGCCACCCAAAAGCAAGAACGTAAGCCGCCAGCCAAGAGCAAGAACCCAAGAGCAAGAACCAAAGACCGATTTTTCCAAATCCGGTGGACTTCGTGCCGTTTCTGATCCCGGGTTTCTATAGTGGTGAGTTTGGCTGACGCTCTGGGCCAGTGGTACGGGAGGTCCTTCACTCCGCCTGAGAAACGGCTACGCTCAGGATGACACCCGACAGAAGTCCGAGGTCGATGGTGGATCGCTTTTACGGATTCGTGGTGGGAGTTTGCGCTGGAAGCGAATCGCGGAGGCCGGTGGAGTCGAAGGTGAAGGTTTTTACTTCGCCTTCGTTGCCTTGGGTGGGGATAGTTTTGCCTTTGAGGGCGAAGCTCAGGCCGGCGGCGTTGCCGGTTCTTACGACGATCTCTTTCGTGGCGCGAACGGAGGTGCCTGCGGGCGCGATCAGGGTTTCGGTGGCGACGGGGTTGCCGTCGGCGGTGATCGAGATCCAGGAGGTTTCGGTGGCGCGAATGACGAGTGTGAATGTGGGCAGCGGTTTCGATGCGGCGGCATGAGTAGTGTTCTTTGAAGCTGATGTCTCGGGCGGGGAATCGGTGTCGTCATCGGCGGAGTTGGGAGCAGTGGATTTTGTAGATGCGGAAGATGGCGACAGAGTAGGCGTGCTTGTTGTCGCTGACGTTGGAGTAGTGCTTTGACTTGTTGCCGCGTTTGTTCCTGCGGAGTTTTTCGCTGCGGGGTTCTCGGCGGAGACCGTGTGGTCTCGGGTTGCGACAGAAGACGGAACCTGAGATTGAGGCATCGCGACGGAGGGATGCGCTGCGGCGATTTGCTGGCGGTGGCGGCGATAGCTCCAGAAGGCGAGAATGAGGGCCACGATCAGCAGGGCGACGGCGAGTTTTTCCCAAGGGATGGGAGTGGATTGCTGGCCGCCGTTGTCTGCTAAAGCTGCTGCAGGATATTTCTTGGGGAAACGTTCGACGGGAGTGGCGAGCGGCTCGGGCAGGGCAGAAACTTTCGGCGTGCGGGGTTCGGGTGGACGATCTTCGTTAGGACGAGCTTCTGGCCGACGAACTTTGGGCGGACGAGCGTCGCTAGGACGATTTGCGGGACGAACCTGTGCAGGAATTTTTGCGGTGGCGGTGGCGGGCTCGGCGCGATTCACGGTGATAGCAGGCGGGTTCTCTTGAGGCGGAACCTGGGTGCCGTTCAGCGCGGCGAGATAGTCGGCGATGGCCTCCTGTTCGTCGAGGCCGACGTGGCGGGCGTAGGCGCGGACGAATCCTTTATTGAAGACGCCGCCGGGAAGCTGATCGAAGTGTTCTTCTTCGAGGGCGCGGAGCATGCGGGTGCTGATTTTTGTGGTGTTGGAAATGGCGTCGAGTTCGATGCCGCGCTGTTCGCGCTGTTTACGAAGTTTTTCCCCGAACGCGCCCAAGTGGTGACTCCGGCGGGCGGGTCTGCATCTGCGGTCCGCCCAAAGATGGGATTAATGATAGGCGAACGCGGGCTCGGACGCCACAGAACAATGAGGGGACTGAGAATCTTTCAGGCGGAAGTTTGGGTGGCGCAGCGCTTCCAGCGCTGCGATAAATCACCACCCTCCACTCCTAGGCTTCAACCGAGTGATTTTCTAGGGCGATGCTTTTTCCCTGGCGCAGTGCTTTTCCAAGCTAGTGACTTTCTAGGTCTAGAGCTGCAAATATATTTACAGGCCGTAATCCACCGGAACTAGATCTCCGGTACAGCGTTGGGACCTCAGGGGCTGAAGCCCTGCTAGAGTGGAGGGCGGTTATCGCAGCGCTGGAAGCGCTGCGCCACCCAAAGGCCTTTGGTTTCCTAATTCTTTGTTCCCCTAGTCTTGATTTTATCGTCAGAGGTATAGCGGCTGTGATGAACGATGGAAAGCAGGTTCCTCACCGGGCTTTCAGCCCGGTTCGGAATGACATCGATTTTTGATTCTGCTTTCAGTCTTAGTTTTCCTAGTCTTGATTTTCTTCTCAGCGGCTGAAGCCCTGCCACAACCGGAGGGCGGTTATCGCAGCGATGGAATCGCTGTGCCACCCACCTCGATCGTTGGGTCCCTTACTGAGGTTTGTCTTGGAGCGTTATGGCCAGGGTGGCAGTGCAGGTTTTGGCGGGGTCGACGAAGGCGGAGCCTTCGCGGTCGGCGGAGGAGGCGCGGAAGAAGAGGCCTTGCTTGGTGCGGTCGGGGAGTCCGGTAAAGCGGGCTTTGCCGTCCACGTTGGTGCCGACTTCGAGGTCGAGCTTGCGGGCGTACATGAATCCGTAGGCGATGTGGACTTTGATGTTGGCGGCGTAGACCGGGGCGCCGGAGGGGTCGGTGATGGTGAAGTCGGCGGTGCAGGGGCCGATGGCTCCGTCGATGACGGGCACGGTTTTGGGGTCGACCGGGGAGGCGTGGCCGAGGGTTGCGAGGAGGATGGCGCAGAGAGTGAGCAGGGGTAAGTCTGATTTTCGCATACTCAGTTAGAGTACGCTTCCGGTCAACTGGCGGGGAGGACTTCGCTTGCGGGTCTGTGGAGGGGCTGTGGAGCTTCGCTCGACTGGACAGCCGGGGGCGGCTGTCCCTACATGAGCATGTCAAGCTTTTCTCAGAAAATCAGATTCCTCCTTCGCCGTCGCTCCGGCTTCGGTCGGAATGACAAGTGAGCATTGTATTGTCTTTTGGCAGAAGCTAAAGAGCTGCATCCCGTTGGCTTTGGGGGTTCTGGTTACCAACGTTCATTGCCCGGGGCGCGGGGCGAACCTATAATTTTTGGAACTGTCACCCGTCTACGCAAGGGCCGTTATTTAGAAACTTCGTGCTTCGAAAATCGTCAGTCGAAAGGCGCTTGAAGAACCGCTCGAAAGGGCGGAGAGCAACTTTCGAGGGGGGATTTTCGGAGATCAGGTTGCTGAAATCGTTGTTCTAAGATCTTTACTGTAAACGTGTTGGAGACCAAGGAATCCGGATGTCCCAAGCCACCGGCACTCAACTAACCCGACAAAGCCAGGAGCTGAACATTTTTCACGACGTGGCGAAGGCGCTCACGTCGTCGCTGGACCTGGACTCGATTCTGCAGACCATCATGGAAAAGATGGCGGAATATTTCCGCCCGGATACGTGGTCGTTGCTGATGGTGGACGAAGCGCACGATGAGATGTACTTTGCGATTGCGGTGGGGGCGGCGGCGGAAAAGCTGAAGGATATTCGATTGAAGGTGGGCGAGGGGATTGCGGGATGGGTGGCGAAACACGGCGAGGCGGTGATTTTGGCGGATGTGGAGAAAGACCCTCGGTTCGCGAAGCGCATCGATGAGGCGACGCAGTGCGAGACGCGGTCGGTGATTTGCGTGCCGCTGCGGTCGAAGCTGCGGGTTCTGGGTGTGATTCAGCTGGTGAATGTGGACATCGCGCAATTCAACGAGCAGGAAGTATTTTTTCTGCAGTCGCTTTGCGACTACGCCGCCATCTCGATCGAGAATGCGCGCTGGGTGGAAAAGATCCAGGAGTTGACGATCACCGACGACTGCACAGGACTCTATAACGCGCGGCATTTGTATAAGACGCTGGAGACGGAAGTTTATCGCTCGTCGCGCTTTGCTTATGAATTCAGCGTGCTGTTTATCGACCTTGACCATTTTAAGTCGGTGAATGATACGCATGGGCATTTGGTAGGAAGCAAGCTGCTGGCGGAAATTGGATATCTGGTGAAGGCGCAGCTACGGTTGATCGATTTTGCCTTTCGTTATGGCGGAGACGAATTTGTGGTGCTGCTGCCGCAGACGAGCAAAGACCAGGCGCTGGTGGTGGCGAAGCGGTTGCGGGATGCGCTGCGGGCCAGCAGCTTTTGCCGCACCGAGGGATTGGATTTAAATGTTCGAGCTTCGATTGGGCTGGCGACTTACCCGCACGACGCGCGCGATGCGCATGACGTTATCCGGCAGGCCGACGAGATGATGTACCTGGTGAAGAATACGACCCGCGACAATATTGGGGTGGCGCAGCGGGGAGTGATGAAGTGAGATTGAGAGATTGAGTGATCGGGTCATTGAATCATTGAAAGAATGTGGATTTTCAATAATCAATCCGCAATTAACCCACGAGAAATCAGCCTAGTCGGGGCAGGTTCCGTCCAAGTATCCGGTTGCGGATGAGTTGTACCACCACGCTTCGCCGGGATGAATCTTGCAATATTTTTTGATCCAGTGATTCGCACGGCGATTGGCAACGGCGTTTCCGATGGCTTGCCCGACTTGATATCCCTGTTGGTAGATTTGGACTGTGTCTGGCCGTTGTGGTTGTGGCTGGGTTGCGCTCGTGCAATTTAGCGCATTGCTGTTCGTCAGACAGTTGGCTGGCGTGGGCGAATTTTGGGCGGTTGCCACGGTGGCGAAAAGTAAGACGATGGTGGCGGTTTTCATGTGGATTCTCTGAGCAAGTGTAGGGAGTTTGAGGGAGAGTTTTGAGTACGTCGGTGGGGGCGTCCGAAGTGCATGAGATTGAGAGATTGAGTGATCGGGGCATTGAGTCATTGAAGAATGTGGATTTTCAATCGCTCAATCGTTAGATCGCTGAAATTTGTTCCTTCCGTTTCAGGCGTCCCTCCGGGACGCGGTTCATTGTCTGCCTGTCCACCCGGCGTTGAAACGCCGGACTATTGTCGGTCGTCCCTCCGGGACTCGTTGATTCAACCTCACTCCTAATCTACATGCCCGAGCTTAGGCACTAGAAGCGACATCATATGATGCTATAATCAGTGCCTGGAGCTTCCTATGAGAACAACCCTTGCTCTGGATGACGATCTCGTACGTATTGCACAGGAGTTCACTGGTGTAGAAGAGAAAACGGCGTTGGTCCGGGAAGCGCTCAAAGCTCTCATCGAGAGGGAAAGTGCCCGCCGATTGGCCTCGTTAGGAGGGGCAATGCCGGAGTTGAAGAATATCCCGCGCCGCAGGATGAGGCGGCGTTGATTCTCGCCGACACGTCGATTTGGATCGACCACCTGCGTTCGGGAAACAAGGAAATGAGCAAGCATCTTCGGCAAGGGCGGATTGTGATCCATCCGTTCATCGTCGCGGAGCTTGCCCTGGGATCTTTGCGGAAACGCGCGCAAACGCTTGCGCTGCTGGATCTGTTACCGCAGGTGCGAATGCCGCAACTGGCGGAGGTGCGGCTGATGATTGAGGCTCGTGGTTTGTATAGCCTGGGCATCGGTCTGATCGATGTCCATTTGATAGCGTCTGTCTTTATCAATTCGCCTACGCTTTTGTGGACACGGGA
>Ga0307478_10001019_pt1 | contig 25851 bp, 21 predicted proteins | sample atmos_gasesECM4C_2_FD_203713 | JGI IMG/M metagenome (GOLD analysis project Ga0307478, IMG submission 203713) | Hardwood forest soil microbial communities from Morgan-Monroe State Forest, Indiana, United States - atmos_gasesECM4C_05 | ecosystem: Environmental > Terrestrial > Soil > Temperate...
GGCGAACCTTAGGATCTTTTCCGGTGAAACGGCGCAGCGCCGGAACGAAATGAGGATTGGGTAAAAAGCGAACGTCGAAAACCAAATCGGCGTCGGTGGGCACGCCAAAGCGATAGCCGAAGCTGACCACGGAAACGAGCATGGGGCGCTGGTCGGGGTTCTTGAAACGCTCGGTGACGAAGTGGCGGAGTTCGTGCACGTTGAATTGCGAAGTGTCAATGACCACGTCGGCGAGCTTACGGATAGGCTCCATCATGGCGCGTTCCTGGCGCAGGCTTTCGCGAACGGAAACATCTTTGCCGAGCGGGTGCGGGCGGCGTGTTTCGCTGTAGCGGCGCAAGAGCGAGTCCTCGGTGGCGTCGATGAACACCAAGGCGATGGGGTGATCTTTGCGAAGATGTTTCAGCAGCTGCGGCAATTTTTCTAACTGCGCTCCTTCCCGAGCATCAACCAGCAAGGCAGCGCGCGCAAAATCACCTTCACCAGCGGAATGCAATTCCGCGAAAATGGGAATCAGATCAACGGGAAGATTATCTACGCAATAAAAGCCCATGTCTTCGAAGGCTTTCAGTACGGTGCTTTTTCCTGAGCCGGAGAGGCCGGTGAGGATAACGAGTTGGCGCGCCTCACGTCTCGCTGCTCGTTTCACAGGGCGCGGCCGCTCAGTTTTTCACCCGGCGCTGGTGGGTGCTGGGGATACGCATATCTTCTCGGTACTTCGCGACCGTGCGGCGCGTGACGTGAATGCCGGCCTCGTCCAGTTTCTTGGCGATTTGATCGTCGGTGAGCGGCTTGGTGCCGTCTTCCTCTTCGATCATTTTCTTGACCAGCCGCTTCAAGGTCAGCAGCGACATGCCGCTGCCCTCCGGACCGTTGACCGATTCGCTAAAGAATGACCGCAATTCCAGCACGCCTTGCGAAGTGTGCGCGTACTTACTGGCCACCGCGCGGCTGACCGTGGAGGGATGGACGCCAACTTCTTCGGCTACTTCCTTGATCATCATGGGCTTCAGCGCATCGGGGCCATGATCGAGAAACTCGCCTTGGCGCGCGATGATCGATTGGCAGACGCGCAAGATGGTGTGCTTGCGCTGCTCGATGTTTTTCATCAACTGGATGGCGGCGGTGAACCGTTCCTTTACGTAATTGCGCACGTCGCGGTCCGCTGCATCGCGCACTAGCAGGCGACGATAGGTAGGGCTCAAGCGCAATTGCGGCATGTCGTCTTCGTTGAGAAACGCCTGCCACTGATCGTCGACCTTGCGGAAATAGACGTCGGGCTCGACGAGGCGCGGCTCGGTCTTGTTGTAGCGCAGTCCCGGACGCGGATCGAGTTTTTTGATTACATCGAGGGCCCGCTTTACGACCTCCAGGGGGCGATTCAGCGCCCGCGCGATTTCCTTCAACTGATTGGATTGGACCTGCTTGAGGTGTTCGGAAACAATCTGCTGCGCCAGGGTATTTTGCGGATCGAATGCCTTCAGTTGCAGGAGCAGGCACTCGCGCAAATCTTTGGCCCCGACGCCGATGGGGTCGAAGTCCTGAACTACGGCCAGCGCATCGTCCAGATCGTCCTGCGAATACTTTCCGCTTTGCATCAACTCCTCGACGGACGCGGTCAGGTAACCGTTTTCGTCGAGGTTGCCGATGATGCTTTCGGCCAGCTCGCGTACGGAGTCGGAGCAAATCGTCACGCTCAATTGCCATGCAAGATGATCGCTGAGGCCAGCAGCCGAGGAAAGAAACTTCTCGAACGAAGGACGCTCGGAAACTTCGCGCTCCTGCGAGCGGCCACCGTCTCCGCCGGAATCGAGGTATTGGTTGAAGAAAGTGCCGACGTCGAACTCGTCGAAGGGGTTCGCCTCAGGTTTCTCGGGAACTTTTTCGGTCTCGGCCTTCAGGAAGGTTTCGTCGCTATAGTTGTCGGATTGCGTGGGTTCTTCGCTCTGCTCTTCCAGGACCGGGTTGGCGATCATCTCCTGGTTGATCATCTCGCGCAGCTCGAGCCGGTTGAGCGCGAGGACGCTGACCATCTGAACCAGGCCGGGCGTCAGAATCTGCTTCTGCGAAACCTTCAGATTCAGTTTGAGCCCTTGCCACGCCATAATTTTTTCTTGTCTGTTCCTAGTTTAACTGGAAGTGATCGCCCAAATACACGCGCCGCACCTCGGGATCGTTGCTCAGTTCCGCGGGCCGGCCCTTCCTGAATATTTTCCCACTTCTGAGGATATACGCGCGATCGGTTACGCTCAGTGTTTCCCGCACGTTATGGTCGGTAATCAACACGCCAATTCCCGAGCGGCTCAACTCGCGGATAATTTCTTGCAAATCCTTTACGGTGAGGGGATCGATGCCGGAGAACGGCTCGTCCAGCAGGATAAAGGATGGCTGCAAAGTCAGCGAGCGCGCGATTTCCAGGCGACGGCGTTCTCCGCCCGAAAGGGTGTAAGCCTTATTTTGCCGTACCGTTTCCAATCCCATTTGCACCAGTAGCTCTTCCAGCCGGTCGCGCTGCTGTTCCGGGGTCAATGGCAACGTTTCCAGCACCGCGAGCAAATTTTCTTCGCTGGTCAATTGACGAAAAACTGAGGGTTCCTGAGGAAGGTAACTGATGCCGCTACGGGCCCGGAGGTACATGGGGAGGTCCGTAATTTCATCGCCGTTGAGAAGAACACGGCCGGAATCGGGACGGGCGAGACCAACTATGATGTAGAAGGTGGTTGTCTTTCCTGCGCCATTAGGCCCGAGGAGCCCAACGACTTCACCCTGTCCGATCTCCAGCTCCACGTCGTCCACGACTCTGCGGCCGCGATACGACTTGCTCAACTCGACGGCCTGGAGCTTCAGCATACCTCGTCATTTCTCGACTCGGTGCTTCGTCAAAGTGCGCGAACCATTTTCTGAGTCGACGATGATCGTATCATCCGCTAAATAGAAGGTCAATTGACGCCCCGTGGTGGTGCCCGCGGAACCGTCATAAAGCGTGGGATTTCCTCCGCTCATCACGAATTTTCCGGTAGCAGCGATGTATTCTCCGTGCTCCGCGGTGGCCTTTCGGCCGCCTTCCTCCACAACTACGCCACCACTCCCGGCCGCGCGGCTGATCTGCTGCGCTCCAGCCGCGGGGCTCGTGCTGTTTGTGCCCGCCGCAGTTTGCCCGGCCCGCGTGAAATACAGATCGAGGCTCGGCGCGTGCATGCGCTGCTCCGCCGACTGCACTACGACGTCTTGCTCCAGGTGCGCCCGGCCGTCCTTGTCGCTATAGCTTAGGGTTCCGGAAGTTGCGTGCCACAAACGCGGTTTCTTTACGCTGCTCTGCGCGGCATTGGTGGAAGCTAGAGTTGGCGCGCTAGGCGTTCCCGCGGGTTGAGGCGGAGCCTGCGGAAAGACGGCGCGGACACTGCCGGCGGCGTTGAGTATGCGCGTCTCGCGTAGCAGCTCGATCGACTCCGCCTCCAGAACCGAGTCACCCTGCCATAGCCGGGCGTGTCCAGAATAAAGGGCGCGGCCCGTTTTCGAGTTGGCCTGCAGCGTGTCCGCCGTAACGTTTGCGGGCGCCGGCGCCAATTGCACCACGCCGGAGCGCGACGTAAAATCTGTCGAGCGCACGCTACCTTCTGCGCGAATATCGCCGCCGGCCTGGGCAAAAGTGATCTTCTGGGCGCGCGTCTCGGTTGAGGCATCGCGTGCAAGTGCGTTGCCGGTCAGCGTGGCAATCTGCGATGCACGAACAAAGACCGCATGCGCACCCTGGCCGCTGCGCTCTCCCTCTCTTAACTTTACCTCGCCGTCCAAATCCATCTGCGACCAGCTGCCGCTGGACTGTAATTCCGCTACCCCATTTCGCGCCGTGGCAGTCTGCACGGGCCGTCCGGCGACAGCGCGCTCGGTTTGCACATTCCCAATCGCTTGAAGCTGGCGTGCCTTACCCGAAGAGGCGAAGTCCATAACCAGCTTGTCCGCTTGCAATTTTGTTTTCGCCTGAGCGGCGCCGGGCTGTGCCGGGGCGTCGGTCCACTCCATCGTGCCGGCCGCCAGCGTCTCGGCCCTTTGCGCCTTGGCCCCTTGCCCTGATTCACCTTTGCTGAACCCCAAGCGAAATGCGTTTGTCCGCAGCAAGCGTGACTCGCCGCTATTTCGCTCGGTCTTGAGCAGCACATCACCATTCAGACTTACTTCTTTCGGGCGTCCCAGCCACGGCCACAATTCAACGCTGCCCGATTCGGCGCTCGCGCTCTCCTCTTCTGCATTGCCGTTCCGCGTGGCGCGCACTGTGCCGGCCGCATCCAGTTGCGTCACGGCGCCGGCCGGCGAAAAATGCGCCGTCAGCGTGTCTGCCTCCAACTTCATTTGCTCCGCCGTGCCTTGAGACATCGCGACCGGGCGGTTGCCCCCTGCCCCCGAGGCCACCAACGTCCGCGCGTGGAATTCACTATCGAGGGACAAATCGATTTCGCCGGCGCTCAGCCGCCCTGCGCCTGCTTCCGCTTCAGCGGGTCCATGCAAACGCAATAAACGCGCGTCTCGCCCGAAATCGAGGCTCGAGCCCTTCACCCGCACCTCCTCAGGAGGGCGCGCTTGCGAATTGGCCACCTTGGGCTTCGCCGCGCTCGGCGCGTTTTGTTTCAACGTGAACCGCACGTCGCGCAACAAACGTACCGCGCCTTCTTCCGATTTGTATTCCAAGCCGATGGCCTCTCCGCTGCCGCTCGGGAACGCGAACGTGACATTCTGATCTGTTTGTGCCAGCCCGCTGGCCCGATCGAATTTCACTCCGCGCGTCTCGATTCGCGTAGTGACAGCCTTCGCAACTTCCGGATGAACCTCCGCGCGTTGCGCATCCGCCGCGCTCATGAGGTCGATTTGTACCTCGCCGCTGCATTCGATTCCGCCGTTTTCTCTTCCGTATTGGCAGCTTTGCGTGTGAATCACGTCGTGGCGGTCTCCGGTCCTGCCAAAGATGGTGATGCGTACGTCTTCCAGCAGGCTGGCGTCCTTGCCCTTGAACTCTATGGATTTGGAGGCAGCCACTTCAAACACAGTCTGCCTCTGCTCGACCTTCTTAAAATTGAGTCCCGCGGACTGTCGCGACACTTCGATCGGGGCGGCCGGGGGGGCATTCTTCGTCTCAATATGACGTACCCAATCGCGCCTCGCATAGGCCAACAGAGTCAGTCCCGCGAGCACCAGTGCGGCCGTCGCGGACCAGCGCGCGTACCTCGCCGCTTCGCTTCGCAACATACGTTTAGTTAAGCAAACTTCACGGAGGCTGTATAGCGGAAGGTCGCGGGCAATCTCAGCTGGCCGACTCGGCGCTGGCCAGCGTATCGGGCAAGATGCCCATGTTCGCGGCAGCCACGCTGTCTCGATTTGTATTCTTGACCAGGTACATCGCTTCGTCCGCCAAATGCAGCAATCCTTCCTTCGTCTTGGAATCGACCGGATAGGAAGCCACGCCGACGCTGGGCGTGATACGCACCTTCATTCCGGCCTGCTCCAACCAGGGCGTCTCGCGTATCATTTTGTGTAACCGGCGCGCGACATTTAGCGAATTTTCCTTGGAGGTCTGTGGCAGCAAAATCACAAATTCGTCACCGCCGTAACGAAAAGCAAAATCGATCAAACGGCAATGCGTCTTAAGGGCGCTGCCGATTTCCGCCAGCAGCTTGGATCCAATCAGGTGCCCGTGCGTGTCGTTGACTTCCTTAAAGTGGTCGAGATCGATGAAAACCAGCGAGAATTCATAGTTGTACCGCTGCGAGCGGTAAATCTCCGTCTCCAGGATGAACCCCATGTGTCGCGCGTTATAGAGCGTAGTGCAATCATCGGTGATGGTCAGCTCGTGAATGCGCTTGACGTGCCGCGCGTTTTCCAGCGCGATGGCGGCAAAGTCGGCCAACGCTTCAAGTAGATTCAAATCGCGCGCATCAAAACCCTCTGGGCCAAAGCAATTGATCAGCTCGATTACGCCAAGGCAGGTATCGCGAAACTTTACCGGCACGGCAACGATGGACTGTGTCTCCATCTTGGTCTTTTCGTCGACCTTGCCGAAAAACCGAGTGTCCTTCGAAGTGTCTGGCACCACTACCGCTTCGCCATTCTGCGCTACCCAGCCGGCGATTCCCTGCCCGACCTTGATCCGTACATCTTTCAGGGCTTGCGAGGCCTTGCCCACGGCCAGCTCGAAATACAGCTCCTGCTTGGCTTCATCCAGCAATAACAGTGACCAATTGTCCGGGCGCAGGAATTCGTCGATTTTCTCCATAATGGTGCGGAGAACCTGGTCCAATTGTAGGGAAGAGGTGAGCGCTTTTCCGAGTTCCTGGAAGACCGCGAGCTCGCCCGCTTCACGTTGTTGGGATAGCAACGTCGCATTGCGGCGGCGTTCGACGGCCGGAAATGGCTTGACTTCCTCCACGTTCGGTTGAACCTGACCCTTAGAATTTCGACCGGCTGCCCTGACAGACCCCCAGGGGCTGCCGCAGATGCGACCCCACCCACGCTACGAATCTTCGCAAGTATAGGCTCCGTGCAAAATGGGGCGCAACAGACTCGTGGTACGGGCGTTGCTATGTTGCCATTAGCGTGCCCTTCCGACGCCGGCGGCGCCAGCCAGGGGCGAGTACATGGTCGCAGAACGGCATTTCGGGACTGCCAACCCAAAGAGTGCACCGTTCGCAATTCTCCCTGCATCCAACTCAACTCTGAGGAATGTTCGGTTGAGCGCTCGCATCGCGATCTTTGTCGCCATCGTTCAGTTGATTCTCTTTGGCGGCCACTTCTTCATCTATGAAACGTGGCGATACTTCTCGCCTTCGTCTCAACTCGCGGTGACGGCACTTTCCCGAGTCGCCTTTCTGCTCCTATCGCTCAGTTTTGTCACCGCGTCGCTGCTTGCCGCTCGTTACTACAATCGTTTCGCACGAATGTTTTATACGCTGGCGAGTATTTGGCTCGGTGTGTTCAACTTCCTCCTGATGGCAGCAACTCTTTGCTGGGTGCTTTATGGAATGACCATTGTGGCGGGCTTGCAGGCCAACCGCGCCGCGCTCTTTTTCGCCCTCTTGGGCGGCGCTGTGCTGGTCAGCTTGTATGGAATCGTGAACGCCTCATGGATACGCGTTAAGCGCATCAGCGTCAAGCTATCTGCGCTGCCAAAGTCCTGGCGTGGCCGCACTGCCGCATTGGTTTCCGATACCCATTTGGGACATGTCCGCGGCTATCCATTCATCTCCGGAATCGTCGCCATGCTACGTCAGTTGCGCCCGGACATCCTGTTCATCGCCGGCGATCTCTACGACGGCACCCGGGTTGAACCGAAGCACCTGGCCGCGCCGTGGATGAATCTGTCCCCGCCGCTGGGGAAGTTCTTCGTGACCGGAAATCACGAAGAGTTTTCTCATCCAAGTCAATACGCCGACGCGCTTCAGCGTAGTGGCGTTCGTACTTTGCTCGACGAAAAGCTGGTCGTGGACGATATGCAGCTCATCGGCGTGACCTACCATACCCTGGCGACACCGGAACGTTTTCGCTCGTTTCTGCAAAATGGCAGTTCCGGGGTGAACCCCGCAAGTATACTGCTGGCTCATGGCCCGCATAATTTAGCCGTCGCAGAAGAAATGGGCGTCTCCCTCCAGCTCTCCGGCCATACGCATCGCGGACAAGTGTTCCCCTTCACCTGGATCACTTCTCGAATCTTTCGCCAATACACCTACGGATTGCATCGCCACGGCGCCATGACGGTTTACACTTCCAGCGGCGCGGGTACCTGGGGACCACCGATGCGCGTGGGCAGCAGACCAGAGATCGTCTTGATCCGCTTCGAGTAAATTCCGGAATTGTACGATTTGCGCCGGTTGTTTGACGGGATAGGTTACAGAGCGGGGAAAAGTGATACACCTCCGTCCACACTCAGCTTCGACATCGTGAATTTGCCTGCTTTGCAGAAGAATCCTGCGCGAAGCCAACCGGAGTGACCGACTGTGTCCGGGTGCTACAATCCCTCAATCACAAACCCTATGAAAAACCTGCTCTCCCTGAGTCTGGCTTGCAGTTTGCTCCTTTCGCCCAAGTCCATAAGCGCAGACGCCGATCCCATGGCCAATTCGAAAAAGGTCTCGGCGGTCGAGTCTCTCTATGCCGATGTCAGTGACGCCAGCAGCATCCTGGGCGCCATCGATTCCGGCCTGCTGACCACCTATCGGGGTAAAGACCGCGCTGCCTGGGAGCAGTTTTATCGCGAGAAGCGCGCCAAACTGGCCAGGGAACTAGAGCGATTGCCCAGCTCCGGGCTCTCCGGTGAGGACACCAGAGCCATCGCCGCCATGCGCAAGCAGATGAAGGCCTTTACCGGCGGCGGAGCGCTCTTCAGCCCCGCGGCCAAATGCCAGGATGCCGCCCGCAAAGACACTCCTTACCCGGACCTCAAATCTGCCCTCGTCGCCTGTTTCGTCGAAATCGGCAACAGTCTGAACTTTGAGGGTGGCAAGATCAACCGGGTTTCCGCGCTCGACCTGCTGCATGAAACCTCCGATCCTAGCCGCCGCAAGGCGGTTTTCTTTGCTTTTGTTCCATTGTGGCAGGCCATCAACGGCAACAACGAGCCCGACAGCCCGTATCGCCGAATGATCGCCGGGGCTTCCGCTCAAGCAGCCAAGAACGGCTCGGACATCGACAACGCCGCCCGCGATATCGGAATCGATGCCGCGGAAGTCGAACGCTGGCTAGTGCAGATCCTCGATACCTGGCGCGAATCGAGCGGCGATACCATGGTCGAGCCCTGGGATTTCCGTTTCGAGGCAGGGCAAGCCGATCGCTTGCTCGGGACATACATCCCGCGGGAATCGCTGCAGCCGATCAATCAGCGCTACTACCGCGACCTGGGGGCCGACCTGGAGCAAATGGGGACGCTGTACGATCTTTCCTTTCGGCCGGAAAAGGCGGCATTGGCTTACACCGAATTTGTCACTCACGGACGGATGGTGAACGGGGCCTGGAGCCCTACCGTGGCACGCGTGACGGCGCCGTACGAGCGCGGCGGCCTCTTCGTGTTGAATGAACTCGTACACGAGAACGGCCATGTGGTGAACATCACCGCGATTCGTAATCGTCCCGCCTTCGTGGACTGGCCAAGCGACCTTTTCGCCGAGGCTTTCGCCGACGTCCCCTCCTGGAGCACCTATGAGCCCCTGTGGCAGCGTCGCTATATAGGCCACGAAGCTCCGGAGCAACTCTCGCTACGGGCATTATATTCCGTCGTTGTTCTCGACGTGGCCTGGTCCTTATTCGAACTGCGGATGTTTCGCGCTCCCCTGACGGACCCCAACGCGCTTTGGACCGAAATCACCAGCCGCTATCTGCATATCGTGCCGCATCCAGAGCTTTCCTGGTGGGCGGTGCGAGTGCAGTTGGCGGACCTTCCCGGGTACATGGTGAACTACGGTTTAGGAGCCGTACTCACCGCCGAGATGCGGCAGCACATCTTGGAAGCGCTGGGTGCCTCCGATACGGGAAATCCCCGTTGGTATGGCTGGGTTTCCGAACGCCTATTGCGCTATGGCTCGGAGCGTGACACTCGTACTTTGATGCAGGATTTCCTGGGCCGTCCGGCGTCGCCGCAAGCACTTCTCGAACAGATTCACCGCTTGCAGCCGGTATCGCTCCACGGAAACGGTGATCGCTCCACCAATTCGTCCCGGCCTTCTACTTTTCTGTCGCCCGATTGTCCCGCAGGACCCTCCCAGCTTTCATCACAAAGACCACAGTCTTCATGGCATGGATATCTTTTGTGGGATCTCCCGATACTGCAATGATGTCCGCGGCTTTCCCCTGTTCGAGGGAACCGATCTCGCTTGACAACCTAAGTAATTCAGCGCCATGCGTCGTGGCCGTTTGCAGAGCTTCGGTTGGCGTTAAGCCACTTTCCACCATTGCCGCGAATTCATTGGGCAAGAAATCCGGATCGTCATCCAGTCCGAACGCGATTTTGAGGTGGTGCTTTATTGCGCGCTGAAAAGCATCGGATTGATACTTCAGGATGAGACGTGATTTTTCGAGTGCCACCGCATCCAAGCCACTCTCGCGACCCATCGTTGCATACCTCTGCATTACCGAAAGCGTGGGGACGAGCCATGTGCCCCGCTTTTCCATCAAAGCGGCGCCTTCTTCGTCGAGGAGTGTCCCGTGTTCGATGGAATCGACGCCCGCCCGAAGCGCGGACTTGATACCATCCTGCCCTTCCGCATGAGCCATCACCAGTTTGTGCGCCCGGTGTGCTACCTCTACGGCTGTCCTCATTTGCTCTTCGCTCAGTTCCTGCACATTGAAGTCGCTCATGGGATCGGAAATGCCACCCGTCGCCATCAGTTTTATCCAGTCGGCACCGTACTTGATGTCGTGTCTGACAGCCGCAGAGACACCGTCCACCGTGTCCGCAAGATTGGGGCGAGCGGGCAAAGCCTGGTCCGGCGCCAGAGCGTCGGCGTCGCCATGACCGCCTGTGACCGAAATGAAGTTACCGGCCGAAACCATTCGCGGCCCCTCGATCAGGCCCATCTTGATGCTGTCGCGCAGTGCTAATTGCCCGTAGCCGAGGTCTTGTTCGCCCGCGTCGCCCAACGTCGTGAATCCGTGATCCAGCCAAATTTGCAAGTTGTGAGCGCCCCATAGGGTGGCTTGCGCGGATGAGACGCGCAACTGCGCAACCGCGGACAAATCCTTTAAGTTTCCCAGCACGTGGGCATGGCAATCGATTAAACCCGGCAACACCGTCAAACCAGTCAGATCGACGACTCGTGCCTTTCCGGCTGCATGCTGGCTGACGACAGAACTCGGCCCGATCTCAACTATCTTTGGGCCATTGATCAGAATCGCTTGGTCATTGGCGACCGAACCCTTGCTCATGTCGATCAGACGAGTCGTTTTGATTAGGACTGTTTCACTAGGTTGGGAAGCAGCAAACGGGCTACTAATAGATATCAAGGAAAATAGACCAACTAAAATCCTCCGGATCATCATCCCTCCACGAAACTCGCACATCTCATTGTGTCGGCGTTCGTACTGCGAATCCAATTCATGCTCGTACGGCCTGCGAAAGCAAGTTCGGATAGGATACTCGTGAAGCCTGCGCCATTACATTTGCTAGGCCGCAGGTAGCGAGCTATTGGGATGACCGAGGCGTGATCGGAAAACCGGGAATAATCCAAGCGCTTCTCTGCGAGAGATTTTGTCGGTGTATCACTTTCCCCAGCTCTGTAACCTATCCCGCCGGTTGTTTGACACGCCCCGCTGCCCCGCCCTATAGTGCCGTCGAGGGGAGCCCACACCTTCCGCGAATGTGCGGCGCCGTTAGCCGCCGCGCCTCGCTGCTTCACTCGACCTTGCTTAGGTCGCGCTGGCTTCACCGACAGGTTCAATTCATGGCCAAGGGGAATTTTGGGGAACGTCTGAAGCGCGAGCGTGAGCTGCGCGAAGTGACGCCTAACGAAGTGGTCGTGGCTACCCGTATCAGTTTGCGTTTTCTGGAAGCCCTTGAGAATGAAGACTGGAACAAGCTTCCCGGCGGCGTCTTCAATCGCGGCTTCGTACGTGCCATCGCCCGCTATCTGGGCCTCGACGAAGAAAATTTGTTGGGGGAATACGATCTTGCCCGCGGCGAGTCAGCCGAATCGCTTTCCGCGCCGGAACATCGCATCCCCCAGCCTTCGAAGTGGCTTGCCGTGGGCCTCGTGCTAGTAGCCCTGGCGATTATTGCCGCCCTGCTGGTCGCAGGAGTCTACACCTGGCGGCGATACTCCGCCCATCGCCCGAGCCGGCCATCCTCCTCCATTACGACCCATGAAGTTACCGCAGGACTACGGTCCGCTGTTGCTGGAATTGAACCGCCGGGCCATGCCGCTCATCGATTCCCCGGGCGCCTCCGCTACAATAGTGCTTAGCCACAAGAATTTGAGGCCGATACCCGGTGGAAACACTCAGTCCCGAACTGATTGACGCCTTGCGCCACGGACGTGCCACCCGCGAGCGCAAAATAGCGGTCTGCGCAGGCGGGGCGCACCTGCCAGCGGCCGACCGCGCGGAGATTCTCGCCGTCTTGGCGCACGATGCGGATGAGGTGGTCGCTAATCGCGCCCAGGACGCCTTCCTGTCGCACGCGATTGAGCCCATTATCGAAGCCCTGACTCGCGAAACCGCGCTTCCCGCGCTGTTCGCCTATGCCGCCAAGAATCTGGCAGACAAGCCGGGCATCGGCGACGCCATGGTCCGCAACAAGAATTGCGGCGCGGAACATTTGGTCCCAGTCGTGCGCTCGCTCTCAACCGAGAGCATTCAGATGTTGATGGAAGAACTTGACCGGGTCAGTGATTCGCCTGCGCTCGCCGCCGCCCTTGAACACAGTACTTCCGTCACCGCCGAGCAAAAGGCTCAGCTCCACGAGTTGCGGGGCACATCGATCGACCAGGGTGCTCTGGCCGAAGCTGCTCTCGAGGCGGAGCCCGACCTTGGCAAGCGTCAAACGCTACTCCAGCGGCTCGCCACCATGACCGTTGCTCAGCGTGTGCAGTTCGCTATCAAAGGAGGCTCCGAGGCCCGCCGCACCTTGATTCGCGATTCCAACAAAGTCGTGCAGCGCGCCGTGCTGCAATCTCCCCGCTTGACCGACCAGGAAGTGGAGGCGTTCGCGGCCATGTCCAGCCTCACCGATGAAATTCTTCGGTTGATCGCCAAGAACCGCAATTTTCGCAAGAATTATGTCGTGGTCCGCAACTTGATGAACAATCCCAAGACCCCCCTGGACGTCAGCTTGCACATGCTGCCCATGCTCAACCCGCTCGACCTCAAGCGCCTGTGCATGAATAAGAATATTCCGGAAACGCTGCGCTCCACGGCGAACAAACTTCAGCTTCAACGACAACAAAACAAATAGCATTCAAGACCTTGCACAGAACGCTGGCACGGCCGGGCAGTCACGGTTTCTCTCCTCGGCGACGTTCAACCCAGCTTCGGGTGTTTCTGGTGGAATCCGGTTGCTTCCTGATACGCCCTCGAAAACGCTAGCAACTCCGCCTCGCGGTACAAATTGCCAAGAAACGTCATGCTGACCGGCGTTCCCGGCCCCCCAATATTGTCATCGTCGCCGTTGTCCTCCGCGGGCGGTTTCGGTGCATCGTCGCCCCGGAAGCCATTCGGCAAAATCAGCGCCGGATGCCCGGTCAGATTCGTAATCACCAGTTGCTCGCTGCCGGTGGGAGCCACAATTACGTCTACGCTGTCGAAGACTTTGGCCACAGCATCCATCGCCATTCGCCTTGCCCGGCTCGCTTGAATGTATTCGACCGCAGGAATGAAACGCGCCGAACGAAACGTGTTCGGCCAATCGTCGGCCGACTGCGCGGTCAACAATTTGTCGCGCCCCGACCGCGTCAATTCGTCAAATGCGGCCGCCGCCTCCGCGGTCAACATCGTAACCATCGGGTCGTACGGAAATTTCGGCATCTCCACCGGAATAAGCGCAACGCCCATCTCTTGCAACTTGGCCAGCGCCGCCTCCGCAAACCGGCGGTCATACTTCGCGCGTTCCTGAAACGCCACCCGTTTCTTGCGTTGCTCCTCGCGTTTCTTCTTCTCCTCCTCGGACAACGCCGGCTCTTCCTTCTGAGCATCTTCTTGCGGCTGCGCTGTGCGTTCGAAATCGGTCTTCAAGTAGCCGGCCCGCAATTTTTTCCAATCGAGTTCCGCATCCCAGTTGAACGCGGCATTCTTCACCGTGCGGTCCTTTCCATCCGGCCCGTAAATGGCGCTCAGCACCAGCGCGCAATCTTCGACCGACCGGCAAATCGGCCCGAGTTTGTCCATGCTCCATGACAACGCCATCGCCCCCGTGCGCGGCACAAACCCGAACGTCGGTCGCAAGCCGGTGCATCCGCAACGCGTCGATGGCGATGAAATCGATCCCAGCGTCTCCGACCCGATGCTGAAGGCCACACATCCCGCCGCCGTAGCCGACGCCGGCCCCGCCGATGAGCCACTGGAGCCCTGCGCCGGGTTCCACGGATTCCGCGTCTTCCCGCCAAACCATACGTCGCCTTCCGCCAGCGCCCCCAGTGTGAGTTTTGCGACAAGCACCGCGCCCGCCGCGTCGAGCCGCTGTACCACTACGGCATCCTCGTCCAAAGTTTGCTTCTCGAACCCGGCTGCACCCCAAGTCGTCCGATATCCCTTTACCGCCAATAAATCCTTCGCGCCCCAAGGCAATCCGTGCAGTGGGCCGCGATATTTGCCCGCGGCGATCTCGCGGTCGGCGTCCCGCGCCTGCGCCCGCGCGCGTTCTTCCGTCAGCGTCACCGTAAATTTCAGAGTCGGGTCATACCGCCTGAGTCGCTCCAGATACATTTCCGTAAGCGCGCTGGATGAAACTTTTTTCGTGCGCACCAATTCCGCCAACTCTCGCACGCTGGCGAATGCCAGCTCCTCCATCTTCTTGGGAACTGAAACGCTCGGCGCTCTCGACAATCGCGCCGCCCTCCGTTCCGTCTCATACTTCGTCTCGCTCACCACCGGATCAAACAGCAGGGCCGGCTCGACGGAGTTCGCAATGTGCAGCGCGTAAATCGCTTCGTAACCCTTAGCTTGCTCGTTCAAGTTGTCCAGCATCATCTGCTTGTATTCGTCGGAGATCGCCACATCCGCCACCGCCGCGGCCGCTTCGATCATTTCTTTCGTGATTTTGACGGCGCCCTTCTCCTGCGCCTGCGCCCACAGCACTCCCGGAAACAACGTCGAGCCCAGACCCAATCCCGCACACGCCTCCATAAAGCGCCGCCGGTCTATCATTCCATTCGCCCCCTCACACGCGTCGCAAGCGGGCGAGACTATACCATTTGTCGGCCTTCCGTTTGTCGGAATGCCGCTAACGCGACGTCATCAGAAACGCGAAGAGCCGCCTCCCCTTCGCGAAGGGAAAGCGGCTCTTGTGTCGCGAAGCAAGAACTGTGCCGGGGATTACCTTTGCGAAGCGCCGCCGCTGGCTTTGCCCTTGCTCATGCCCTCGCGAGAAACATGGGCCTGCATGTGTTGGGCCAGCTCCAGGTGAGATTGCAGCGTCGGCAGCGTTTTTTGTGCAAACTCTTTGACCTCTGGTTTCTGCACAGATGTCTCGGCCCTCTTGAATTCAGAAATATCCTTTTGATGGTCTTTCACCATGTCTTGCGCATAGGCTCGATCGAATTCCGGTCCCGACAATTTGGAGAGCCGGTTATAGGTCTCGGCGTCCTTATGACTTATATCGGTCGGCATGTTGATGCCTTCCTTCGAGCCAAGCTGCTTGATTTCTTCTAACGCTTTGGAATGATCTTCCACCATACGTTTCGCGAAATTCTTCACTTCCGGCGCTTGCGCTTTTTCTTCAGCAAGTTGACCCAGTTTTACCTCCGCCATACTTCCTTCGGCAGCGTCCCTTACAAACACCTCGTCGCTGAGGTGAGCGTTCGCGCGTTGCGTCGTTTTCGGGGTGTTTTCCTGATGGGCCAGCACCGCCCAACAGCCTAAGAACGTGCAAAATGTTGTAACACCGGCCACATACAGCATCTTTGCTAAGGATTGATTCATGGTTCCCTCTCCTGAAACCTGAAACCTGAAACCTGAAATTGTTTGATGAGCCAGCCTTGGAGCAATATCTTCCAGGGCCACCGCACGAGCAATCCAGCGATGCATGTAGAATGTCCTAAAGCGCCGCTGTATTGGCCTTTAGTCACAACAACTTATCGGCACATGGCCGAAGCGTAGACCGAACCTAGATGCAGAAAAAAATCTGAGATTTTCCCTGGGAGCTCATTTGCAGTGGGGACGGCTCGCCTTCCACCTTACGGGCAAACTTCCGTTTGCTTAACCCAGCCACTGCGGATTGTGCGCCGTGCCGTCAAAATTAGTGGTTGTCTTGTACCCTTCAAATTCTCCGTTTTGCGACGCAACTTTCGTCTTCGCTAGCAGCGTCGCCACTTGCGTCTCGCTCATCGGTTTAAACGTTTTCGCCGCGTTCACTGCCTGCTCCACCATCGCCACTGAATCGCATCCGGTAATTACCACGCTGGTAGGCAGGCTCATCGCGTAGTGCAAGCACTCCACCGGTTCCACAGTCTTGCTGTTCAGGATGATACCCGCCCCCATCGGCTTCATTCCCAACACGCCGATTCCCTTCTTCACCAGCACCGGTAGCACTTTTTTCCCGAAGCTGTTGTAGTGCGCGTCCATCACGTTCAGCGGCATTTGCACAGAATCGAAATGAAACTGATGCGCGTCCGCCGTCTCCAGCATCTTCAAATGAATGTCCGGACTTTTGTGCCCAGTAAATCCGATGTAGCGAATCTTGCCCGCTTTCTTCGCCTCAACCGCCGCTTCCATCCCGCCTCCGGCCGCGAACACCCGGTCAGGATCTTCCATGCGAATGATCTCGTGGAATTGCAACAAGTCAATGTGATCGGTCTGCAGCCGCCGCAGCGACTCCTCAATTTGCTGAGCCGCCGCCGTCTTGGTCCGCCCATCAATTTTCGTCATCAGAAAAGCGCGTTGACGGTAACCGTCGCGCAGTGCCTTGCCCATGCGTATTTCGCTTTGGCCGCCGTTGTAGTCCCAGCAGTTGTCTAGAAAATTGATTCCGCTATCCAGCGCCGTTCGAATGATTCGTATGCTTTCCTGCTCATCGCTCTGGCTGCCGATGTGGTAGCCACCCAGCCCCACCATGGAAACTTTTTCGCCCGTCCGACCCAGCGTCCGCCGGGGGACTTCTAATTTTTTGGTGTCCGCCGCCCAGGCTACTTCCCCGGCACCAGCCGTCAGTGTCGCTGCCACGCCCATTTCCAAGAATTCCCGCCGCGTCACTCCGCTGTTCTTTTCTTCGTCTACCGGTCCTCGCTCGTTCCTCTCGCCATCCTCAAATTCGCGCATTGAACTCTTCTCCTTATGCACAGGGCCGAGGCCAATAGCCTACACCCGCAAACCCTCTCAGGAAACATACAGTAGAACCTTGAACCAACACAGCGACCGGAGGTACACTCCGCCCACCTTCCTCTCTTTTTTAAACCAGATCTCTTAGGAGGATCCATGGCCAGGTCCCTTCTCCTTGGTGCCCTGCTGGGTGGCGTGACCGCCTTTGTGTGGAGCTTCCTCTCTTATGGCGTCCTGCCTTGGCACCTGAACCAATATCATTCCTTTCAAAACGAAGACGACGTTTCCGCGCTCGTCTCCTCCCACGCACCAGAACCCGGAATTTATCTCCTTCCTATGGGACCCTCCCAGCGAGGCCTGAACGCCGAGCAAAAGAAAGCCGCCGTCGAAATCCGTACTCAGAAAATACAAAAGGGTCCGCTGATGTTCGCCGCCATTCGGCTCTCAGGCTTCGGGTCGTTTCCGCGCGTCCTGCTAATCCAGTTGCTTTACCAAATGTTGGCTGCTCTGCTGCTCACCTGGATGCTGCTGCAGACCACGGGCCTCAGCTATGCCCACCGCGTAGGGTTTCTGGCCATCGCCGGGCTAGCCGCCAGCGTCATCGCCGATCTTCCGTACTGGAATTGGTATAGCTTTCCCACAACCTACACCGCCATTAATTTGATCGACTGCACCCTAACCTGGCTCCTCGCCGGCCTGGTCATCGCCAAAGTCGCCAACCCGCAACGAGCGCTGACGCAATAACTGCTTCTAGGACCACCGATTCGCCGCGACTTGACCCAAAAAAAGAACGCACATTTTTCCACAGACTTAACTCTTACTGGCACGCCCTCGCCCTTTGTAAAATAGAACGCGATTCTGTTTTAGGGGGGCTCTATGCTGTTTGCTGTAGTGTCTCGCGGCAAGAAGTCAGGAACCCGGTTATTTCCTCATCGCTTCAACGACAACCGCTACCACGTCCATCTCGGAAGGAAAGGCCCCTACATTCCAGTCAGCGATCATCGCGATGTTCCCTCGTACCTCGCTAATGGTTATTCCCTTCAGATGAGCGACCCTGCTCAGAGCCACCCACCAAGCCTGATAAAACCTGAATCCATCCATGGATGGAGCACGAACCCTAAGGACCTCTTCTTCCCCACTCTCTGACCTTGGAGCGGCTGCTCTTGAAAAAGTCGTCGCCTCAGAGATCGACCAGACCGATTCCGTAGCGCCGTTCCGCGGGTAGCATAATTTCTTCTCTCGGTACACAATAAGGCGACCGTAAACCTGTCGAGGTGCAGCATGTTGGTGCGTTCCGCCTTGTTCGTAGCTTCGTTTACATTGCTCGCGCTTCTAGTCGGCCGCTCGAGCCATTCCGCACCGGCATCCACCGGCCTCCTCGTCGTCGCAAACCAAAAAGAGCATACCGTCTTGATCGTCGATCCGGAGAGCCGCCGCGAGCTCGCCAAAATTTCCGTCGGCGTCAACGGCCACGAAGTCGCCGTCTCCCCCGATTCTCGCTTCGCTTACGTTCCCATCTACGGCAACTCCGGAGTCGGAAAGCCCGGCACTGACGGAGCCACGATCGACATCATCGACCTCCAACAGCGCAAACTCGCCGCCACCATGGACCTTGGCAAACCTTTGCGCCCGCATCAACCCGCCTTCGGCCCCGACGGCATGCTCTATGTCAGCGCTGAACTCGCCAATGCCGTGGACATCATCGATCCCGCATCCCGCAAAATCATTGCCGAAGCCCCCACCGGCCAGCCCGAATCCCACATGTTTGTACTCAGCAAAGACGGCCATCGCGCCTACACCTCCAACGTCCACGCGGGCACCGTCAGCGTCGTCGACATCGCCAACCGCAAGGTCATCGCCACCATCCCCGTAGCTAAACAAGTTCAGCGCATCTCCATCTCTCCCGATGGCGACCATGTCTTCACCCACGATCAGGACGCTCCGCGCATTGCCATAATCGACACAGCGACCAACAAGATCAACAACTGGATCGACATCCCCGATTACGCCTATGCCTCCGAGCCTACACCCGACGGCCGTTACCTCCTCGCCGTCCTCCCCCGCGCAAACAAAACCATTGCCATCGACCTGAAAACTCTCAAGGTCGCGAAATCCTTCGACGTCCCCCAACTACCTGGCGAAGTTCTCATCCGCCCAGACGCCGCGGTCGCCTATATCACGTGTATGCCCGCCGGAAAAATCGCCGTCCTCGACCTCCGCGCCTGGCAGCTCCAACCCAGCATCGACCTGACCCCCGGCGTAGACGGCATGGCTTGGTCCCCCGCAAACTAGGCACGTCAGATAATTCGCCGACTCTGGGGGAGTTTCTCCCTTCGCCTTTAGACCTCAACCCTCACGGTTGAACTCCCTCCGGTCCAGGACGGTCCGTATTGAGGACTATTCACTGGAAATCCGTCACATTTCTTCGCGATGTCCTCTGCGTCCTCTGTGCTAAATTCTTTCCTCTTGATGCGCCTAACCGCCGCCATTTGCGTGCTCGTGCTCGTGATCACTCCCGCCATCGCCCAAAAACCCCGCCCTCACCATCGCATCGCCAAACCAGTCGCGTCATCCGCCACCCATGATTGCGGCCACAGTCTCACCCTCCATCTAAGCTCCCCCGATCCCACCCAAGGCAGCCTCCTTCTCCTCGAACTCCGCAGCGCCAACCAGCCCATCATGGAAATAAAAGCCACCTGGGACAATCGCGAAGTCCCCTTCTGGCAGGAGTCCAAGCCCACCGAAAAATTCCCCGACATCCGGCGCGCCCTTCTGGGCATCGATCTGGACTTGAAGCCGCAGCAATATCCGCTGACCCTCGCGGCCAAAACCGAATCCGCTCAAGAACTCACCTGCTCCGCAAGCGTCGACGTAAAAGAAGGAAAATTCGCCACCGAAAGCCTCAAGGTCGCCCCCAATTTCGTCCAGCCCGATCCCGAACAGCTCGCCCGCGCTGAAGCCGAGCGCCAGCGCCTGCGCGCCATTTTCGCCACCATCACTCCCGATCGCCTATGGGACGGCAGCTTCCATTACCCTCTCGCCGGTATCACCACCGGCGGCAATTTCGGCAAGCGCCGCGTCCTCAATGGCCAACCCGGCTCCCCCCACAGCGGAGTCGACTTCCCTGCCCCCACCGGCACTCCCGTGTACGCCCCCCAACGCGGCCGTGTAGTCCTCGCCGAGCCGCTCTATTTCTCCGGCAACACCGTCGTCCTCGACCACGGCCTCGGTCTCTACACTCTCTACGCCCATTTCGAATCCATCTCCGTCCAACCCGGCGATCTTGTCGACACCGGAGCCCTCCTCGGCAAAGTCGGTGCCACCGGCCGTGTTACCGGCCCGCACCTCCACTGGGGTGCCACTGTAAACCGCGCACGTACCAACCCTCTTCAACTCATCACCCTCCTCGGCACCACCGTGCAATAATTCTTCAAACTGTCGTGTGTGCCTTTCCGGCACATGACGCGTGAATTCCGCTGGCGCAGCTGCGGACTCCCTTTAACAATTGAGCCAGGCTGGGTTTGGGGACTCCGCCAAAATTCTTCGAGGAGAGTGGTTCATGAAAGCAAAGAGCATCGGCTTGCTGATCGCGAGTATCTTCGTTCTGGCCTTGGTCTTTACGGTTGGCAGTCCAGCAGCTCCGAAGGCGACGCCAGCTCCCGCGTCAATCACCCACGCGGAATCTGCCCAACCACCGGCCGCCGCCCGCGAGCCTCATCCGGAAATCCGCGAGGCCATCGCTTCCCTGCGCCGTGCTAAGGAGCACATGGAACATGCTGCCCATGACTTCGGCGGTCATCGCGTCGAAGCCATCCGTGCAACCGACGCCGCCATCCACCAACTCGAAGAGTGCTTGCGCTTCGACAAGGACTAGCACTCCCTCATAAATATTTCGACGGTCGTCTGCCGATAAAATTACTTCCGGATTCCCGGTCATCCGGGCACAATCGCCATCGCCTGGGCGAAATGCGTTTCTGCAGATTCGCATCGATTCTTGTGTCTTCGTGTACTCGGCCGGCGCCGAGGAGTCTCGGGATGCGCCTCACTCGGTCACGAAGATGTTGGCCGGCCTGATGCCACACTGGACGACCCTGCTTCTTGAGGTAAAATGGCGCCGCCGGGTGGTCGAACTCAGCGCTTCAAGGGTCTTCTTATCGACCGCCATATCACGAACGTCGAAGGTGAGGAAAAGTGGAAGCAGCACGATGTTCCGTCACAAGTCTCGGAGTTCTGCTGGCGGTTGCGCTTGGTTTCGCGGCCGGCGCGCGCGGCCAGGAACCAAACAATCCTCCTCCCACTTTTACGAAAAATGTCGCACCAATTTTGCAGAAGCACTGCCAAACCTGCCACCGTCCCGGCGAGGCGGCTCCCTTCTCTCTGCTTACTTACGAAGACACCCGGCCTTGGGCTGCCACGATCAGGATGGTGGTCACGCAAAGAATTATGCCGCCTTGGTTTGCCGATCCTCAGTACGGACACTTTGCCAACGAACGCTCTTTGTCCGCGGATGAGATTCGGACCTTGGTGATGTGGGTAAATGGTGGCGCGCAGAAAGGCGCAGCGGAAGATATGCCGCCTCCAAAGCAGGATTTTGTGGAGGGCTGGGGCATCCCCGCTCCAGATGTTGTGCTTACGCTGCCCAAGCCTTTTTCGGTCCCCGCTGCTGGGGTGATTGACTACCAATACGCGATCGTCCCGACCGGGTTCACTCAGGACAAGTGGGTGCAGATGCTCGAAGTTCGCCCAACCGACCGTGCCGTCGTCCACCACATTATTGCCTACCTCCGCGAGCCGGGCTCCAATTACTTTAAGGATCAGAAGCCTGGCGTATTCTTCATCGCCCCGCCTCCCAAGGCGGACGAAAAGACTGACACCAGCGCGTTGCCGAGCGACTTCCTTGTCGGCTACGCGCCCGGGCAACCCGCCGAGATTCTGCATCCCGGCGAGGGCAAACTGATCAAGGCGGGCTCCGACATCGTCTTTGAAGTTCACTACACTCCGAACGGCAAGCCTACAACGGACCAGACCAGGCTCGGACTCGTTTTTGCAAAGACTCCCCCGAAAGAACGTGTCCTGACACTTTCTGCTTCCAATGGCACCTTCAAGATTCCGCCAGGCGATCCGAATTACAAAGTGGACGCCACATTTGACGTACGCAAAGACGTGACGCTTGTGGGTCTGCACCCGCACATGCATTCGCGCGGCAAATCCTTTGAGTACAGGTTGGTGTTTCCCGACGGCAGGAAGGAAACGATTCTCAGCGTGCCGGTTTACAACTGGCATTGGCAGTTATGGTACAACCTCACGGATCCCATCAATCTGCCGCAGGGCACGAAAATCGAATGCACGGCCCATTTTGACAATTCCGCGAACAATCCTGAGAACCCGGACCCCACCAAGTCCGTGATCTGGGGACAACAAAGCTGGGATGAAATGATGGTCGGCTTCTTCAATCTGAAATTTGACGCCAGGATGTCCTCGAAAGAATTAACTGCAGCCGAAGGGGCTGTGCACATCCACTGACATGCTTAGGGCCTCGCGAGAGTCGCTCCAAAGTATCTTCCTGCGGGTTCTGATGCTGGCAGTGGCATCGTGCATCGCCGGTGGCGCTGCGACAGCTCAGGACAAGGCCCCTCGTTTCCGCGTGATTGCCATCGCCGAACACGGTGGCATTCACAAGCCATTTGTCGACGCCGCCAAGATCTGGCTCGAGAAATTGGCCATCGAGAGTAATTTCACCGTCGACTATATCGAGGACACCAAAAAAATCGACGACGCCTTTCTCGCGAAATACAATCTCTTCATCCAGTTGAACTACCCTCCTTACAATTGGACGGACACCGCCCAGGCAGCCTTCATCAAGTACGTCGAACAAGGCAAGGGTGGCTGGATCGGATTTCACCATGCCACACTCGTGGGTGAATTCGACGGATTCCAGATGTGGCCCTGGTTCCACAAATTCATGGGCGAAATTCGCTTCAAGAACTACATCGCTACGTTTGTCAACGGTTCCGTAACCGTTGAGGACAAGAATCACCCGGCGATGAAGGGCGTCGCTTCCCCGTTCCTCGTCGAAAACGAAGAGTGGTACACCTACGACACCTCACCCCGGCCGAACGTTCACGTGTTGGCCAGCGTCGATGAGAACACCTACTCGCCGGCCACCAACCTCAAGATGGGAGACCATCCGGTGATCTGGACCAACGAACACGTGAAGGCCGCGAACATCTATATTTTTATGGGCCATCACCCGGAGCTTTTCGACAACAAATCGTTCACACAGATTTTCACCAATTCCATTTTCTGGGCCGCGGGCAGGCAAGAGAACCCCGCAAAAGGTCGGAAGCCGTAAATGAAGATGCCTGCCATGGCGTTGCTTGTTGTTTCTCTCGCGCCTAGCGGCCGCTGCCAGGCGCAGTCCGCCACTCCGCCGATGAAGCATCTTCTAATAATCGCCGAGGAAAAAGGATACCGGCACGAAGCGGTTTCTCACGCCATCGCTACGATCGAGCGCCTTGGCCGGGAAACCAGTTTGTGGACCACTACCATTCGCACGGATACCGAAGCACTTACCAAGCAGAAGCTCGAATACAACGCCAAAAACCTGAGCGATTTCGACGCCGTGCTCTTTTACACCGGCGGCGAGCTGGAGATGAACCCGGAGCAAAAGGCTGCGCTCCTGTCGTTTGTCCACGATGATGGAAAGGGCTTTGTCGGCGTGCACAGCGCCACCATCACGTTCACCTCCTGGCCCGAGTACGGAGAGATGATCGGCGGATACTTTGACGAGCATCCCTGGGGCACCTTTGACGCGCCCATTCTGGTGGAAGACCCCAATTTTCCGGGCATGCAGCAATGGCCAAAGTCGTTTGTGTTGAAGGACGAGATCTATCAGATGAAAGACTACTCGCGAGACAAAGTCCGCGTGCTGATGCGGCTCGACGCCTCCAGGCTGGATTTGAACAATCCTCGCGTTCACCGCAAGGATCTCGATTTTGCCGTCACCTGGGCCAAGATGTATGGTAAAGGCCGCGTCTATTACTCGACGCTCGGCCACGTGGAACAGAATTGGGATGACCCCAGGATTCAGAAAATGTATGTGGAGGCCATCAAGTGGGCCATGGGCCTCCTGAGCGCCGATGTCACTTCGCGACCGCTCGAAAATGCGCAGCACCACGGCGTAAAGTGTCGCTCGCTATCGGCTACTCTCGGAACGCCATAACCGGGAGCGCACGAAGAACCAAGCATTGTCGTAACTACGGGCGGAGGTTTACGCAGATGTGGCGATTGATTTTCTCGTTGCTGCTGGCATCGGCGGTGTTGGGCCAGACCAGCCACCCGATCCTCGCGCTAGGTTCGCCTGCCCCGGATTTTTCCTTGCCCGGAGTGGATGGAAAAACCCATCGTCTCGCTGACTACGCCGGCAGCCCCATCCTGGTTGTCGTCTTTACCTGCAATCATTGCCCGATCGCCCAGATGTACGAGCAGCGCATTCAGCAGTTGGAAACGGATTACCACGATCGCGGTGTAGCCGTCGTCGCCATTCAGCCCAACGACCCGAAAGCCATTCGTATCGATGAGCTGGACTCTTCCGATATCAGCGACACTCTCGAGGAGATGAAAATCCGCGTCGAATACAAAAATCTCCACTACCCGTATCTTTACGACGGCGAAACGCAATCGGTTACTCGCTCCTATGGTCCCCAGGCCACACCACACGTCTTCGTCTTCGACAAGGATCGTAAACTCCGCTACGAAGGCCGCGTGGACAACAGCTATCGCACGGAACTGGTGAACACTCGCGACGCGCGCGATGCCATCGACGCGTTGCTGGCGCACCGCGATGTGACGGTGACGCACACCGGCGTGTTCGGCTGCTCCACAAAGTGGCAGGAAAAATCCGCATCTCGCATCGAAGCGCTCCGGAAAATCGAAGCGCAGCCCGTCACCGTAGAAATGGCAGCGGCTGATGACCTGAAGAAGCTGCGTCAAAATCCGTCAAAACACATGGTGCTCATCAGTTTTTGGGCCACCTGGTGCGGTTCGTGTATCGACGAGTTCGCCGATTTTCAGGACACCTTCCGCATGTACAAGAATCGCGACCTGGAACTGGTCACCGTCGCCGCCAACATGCCGGACGAAAAAAACAGCGTGCTGAAAATGCTTGAGAAACAGCACGCCACCAGCCGGAACCTCTTGTTCGCCACGAACGACACGGCCGCGCTTCAGGCGGCTTTCGATCCAACCTGGGAGTCGGCGGTTCCCTATACCGTCCTCATCGATGCCGGCGGCAAAGTTCTCTACAAGAATCTCGGCACCGTGGACATGCTGGAATTGCGGCGCACGATTCTCGCCAATCTTCCTTCCGACTACATCGGCTTCAACCAATACTGGCGGGCCGGTTCTGCGCAGAAGCAAGCGGTAACGAGCGGCGGTCGATAAGGCTTCCTCCATCGGCCGGCAACCCCGGCGTTCTTCCACAATTTACAAATTCTTCTAGCCTATGTGAACGCGGGCACGTTGCTTCGAGACGGGCTGGACCAACACCTGGTTATCGTCGAGGGATTTAGTGGAGACCGTCGACGACGTACAATTGAACTTTCTTCATCGGCTCTAACCGACTACGGGCCGCCCAGTTATACCACCACTGAAATGCTTGCGCTCGGTCCTATAATTGCAACCCTGGCAATTTGGAGCAAGCGAGGATGATGGCGGAGTCGCAGTCGCAAATGGCGGGGGCACGGTAGAGAGCCATGACGAAAGGCACCTTTGTCCGATGCTGGGCGCGACTACGATTGTACTCCTGATTGCCGCGTGCAAGCTGGTGGTGCATTTGTACGCCGGACACAGGTATGGGTACTTGGGTGACGAGTTGTACTTCCTGGCCTGCAGCCGTCATCTCGCTTGGGG
>Ga0307478_10001020_pt1 | contig 25777 bp, 22 predicted proteins | sample atmos_gasesECM4C_2_FD_203713 | JGI IMG/M metagenome (GOLD analysis project Ga0307478, IMG submission 203713) | Hardwood forest soil microbial communities from Morgan-Monroe State Forest, Indiana, United States - atmos_gasesECM4C_05 | ecosystem: Environmental > Terrestrial > Soil > Temperate...
CTCACAGCGCAAAATGATCGCGGCGGCTGCAGCCGGAGCGAGTTTCGATGCGTCACTCAGCGCCCGAGCGAAACTGCGCTCCAAACACAATACATTCATGGCGGTTCCGGTTGTCTTTATCATGATCAGCAATCACTTTCCTGTCGCGACATACGGGAACACGTACGGTTGGGAAGTCCTTGTCGGACTCGTTCTTCTCGGCTGGGTGGCGGCGAAGCTTATACGCGACGCCTAGGCCTGCGTGAGTCAGCCATTCGTCGCCGGAGCTGGAATCTAGTGCGGACAACTGAGACCACAAGTCGCGCAGCGGAAGTCATTGCCCGTTGCCAGAGGCTGGCTTCTTTTACAGAAGACGCAGGCAGTACGCGCCGGACGTTCTTGTCGCCACCCATGCGTGATTGCCACCGGGAAATTACCCGCTGGATGGAATCACTCGGCACTCACGTGCGAGTGGATGCCGCCGGAAATTTCCGCGGAGTTTATCCCGCAGCGCGGCAGAACGCTCCGCGCCTTCTGATCGGTTCACACCTCGATACGGTTCCCAATGCCGGTGCCTATGACGGCATCCTGGGAGTTGTTCTCGCCATCGCGTTGCTCGAAGCGTTGCGGGGACGGAGGCTCCCTTTTGCGATCGAGGTGGTTGGCTTTTCCGAAGAGGAAGGAATACGCTTCGGCACTCCATTCATCGGCAGTCGTGCGCTGGTCGGCAGGCTGGATGAGGAACTTCTAGAGGTTCAGGATGCGCAAGGCGTTTCCGTGCGAAAGGCGATTGAGAAGTTTGGATTGAATCCAGCAGAGATTCCTCAAGCCGAGTTGGAAAAGGATACGCTGGGCTACCTTGAGTTTCACGTCGAACAGGGACCGGTTTTGGAGAGATTGAATCAGCCACTTGCAGTCGTCGAGGCGATCGCCGGCCAGAGCCGAATGGAATTCAGGTTCCTTGGTCGCGCCAATCACGCGGGTACAACACCGATGTATCTCCGCTGCGACGCACTGGCGGGCGCAGCCGAGTGGATCGGCGTGGTCGAACGGGCGGCTCAGAGCGTTTCCGGTTTGGTCGCGACTGTCGGGAAGGTCGAAGCCAAGCCCGGGGCCGCGAACGTGATCGCAGCGGAGGCGCGGCTGACCCTCGACGTTCGTCACAGTTCCGACGACATTCGAACTCGCGTCGTAGATGATCTAGTTCGCCAGGCTCTAGAAATTGCTGCACGTCGCGGACTATCCGTGCACGAGACTACGCTGTTAAGCCAGCGAGCAGTCGCGATGGATCCATTCCTCACAGCAGAGATAGAACGGGCGATCGTCGAGACAGGATGTGAGCCGCATCGCATGGTGAGCGGAGCGGGTCACGATGCCATGATTCTCGCGGAGAAAGTTCCGGCCGCGATGATTTTTCTGCGGACTCCCGGCGGAGTCAGCCACGATCCTGCGGAATCGGTCGCGGTTGAGGACGTGGAGAAGGCCATCGAGTGCGGCTTGCATCTTCTCGACCAACTGGCTTCGTCGCCCGAATTTCAGAAAAGGATAAACCGTGCATAATCTCGGCCTGACACGAAGCTCCCATCAACCGAATCATTTGCTACTGACAGCGGACACTTTTGTGCGTACGACTCTGCCCGGGATGAAGGCGTGCTCCGCAATTGTGCATGCCAGTCCGGCGCTCGGCGCCAAGTTCACCGAATACACTGCCGAGTTCGAAGCGGGAGGAGAACTGGGCAGTACAGAGGCGCAGCGGCTCATTTTTGTGATCGAGGGCAGCCTCAAGCTGGAAGTTAATGGCAAAATGAACGAACTGGGCGCGCGCGGTTACGCCTATCTCCCCGAAGGATCACAACATCGAGTGGTGGCTGCGAACCCAAGCCGGGTCGCCGTCATCGAAAAACCTTATCAGGCGCTCGCTGCGGTCGACCGGCCGCATTTGATCGTCTCGAACGAGGATGCGGTTTCCTCGTATCCGCTCGACGACGATCCCAGTCTTCAGGTTAAGTGTCTACTTCCCGATGAGATGAGTTTCGATTTCGCCGTAAACACGATGGTCTACCAGCCGGGAGCCTCGCTGAGCATGGTCGAAATGCACGTGATGGAGCACGGACTCATCATGCTCGAAGGCGGCGGAATCTACCGACTCGACGATTCGTGGTATCCCGTGACTGCAGGCGACTTCATCTGGATGGGACCGTGGTGTCCGCAGTGGTTCGGAGCGATCGGCAAAGTGCCGGCAAAATATCTCATCTATAAAGACTGGAACCGGCATCCCCTGGCAGGCTTGCGGCCATGAGTCTTGCGATCAACCGAGAACGGCTGCTTTCTGAAATCGATGCGCTGGCTTCTTTCTCTGACGCAGAAACTCCTGCGGTGACCCGAATCGTTTTCACGCCGACGGATCTGAAAGCTCGTGCGTGGATGAAAGCGCGTTGCGAGGAGGACGGACTCACGCTCCGCCAGGATTCGGTCGGAAATACTTTCGCGCGCCGGAATGGTTCTGATGCGACGGCGCCAGTCGTTGGCACGGGTTCACACATCGCCGCCATTCCGACCGCTGGGAAATTCGACGGCGTTGTAGGAGTGCTGGGAGGCCTGGAAGCAATACGCGCGTTGCGGCAGGGTGGATTTCGTCCGAAACATTCGATTGAGCTGCTCATTGTCACGTCGGAGGAACCGACACACTTTGGCGTTGGCTGCCTCGGAAGCAGGCTGCTGTCTGGGACTCTTTTCGCAGATACGGCGAGAAAACTGGCGGACAATGACGGCGCCACGCCCGACGATGTTCGCCGTGAGGCGGGTTTTTCCGGAGAACTCGAACAAGTGAGTTTGCCGAGTGGCTACTACAAAGCATTCATCGAATTGCATATTGAACAGGGGCCACTGCCGGAGCGCCAGCATACTCCTCTGGGCATTGTCACGAAAATCGCCGCGCCGGCAAGTCTTCGAGTCTTGATCGAGGGTTCAGGTGGACACGCTGGCGGGGTTTTGATGCCCGACCGCAAGGGCGCTCTCTGCGCGGCGGGCGAATCGATTCTGGCGATTGAGAACGCTGCGTGTACCAGCGGAGCGATCGACACAGTGGCAACGGTGGGCATCTGCGACGTGTTTCCCGGCGCGGTCAATAGCATTCCAAGCTGAGTCCGCCTCAGCGTTGACGTACGCGACACGGATCTTCAACGGCGCGACAAGGTTGTGAATGCAATTGACACCGCCAGCGCGTCGGTTTCCATTAGGAGAAAAGTTTCGATCCAAAGTTAGTTGCTGAATGCCGACGCGCCTGCGGACTGCGCACCCGCGATTATCGAAGCCCTTTCTCAATCGTGCCGCAAGCACTCGGTAAACGTTCTTCCCATGGTCAGTCGCGCGTATCACGACTCGCTTTTCATCGCGCGCATCGCTCCGGTTACGATGTTGTTCATCCCCTGCCGCAACGGATACAGCCACCGTCCGGATGAATACGCCGCCCCAGATGACATCGTTCGAGGAGCTCTTGTACTCGCCGAGACTCTGGCCGCCCTTTCTGGGTGACACTCGCGAGGTTTGATACGGTGCGTGAGAGGCAATCACTTCGCCCCGGTCGATTGGCGGATCTTTGCATAACCGGGCTTGATAGCTGAATAAATGAAATCGCAACGCACTTTGTAGGGCAAAAAGGCGCTCTTCATCGCATTGATCGTAATCTTCTCGAAATCATCCAGGGTCAAACCAAAGGTGTCGGCTGCGGCTTCGAATTCCTTCGTCATGGTTGTGCGGCTCATGAGCCGGTTGTCCGTGTTAAGCGTAACGCGAAATTTCTCCTGATAAAGAATACGAAAAGGATGGTCCGCCAGACTCGGCGTGGCGCCGGTGTGGACGTTACTCAGCAGGCAAATCTCCAGCGGGATACGCTTGTCCAGAACATATTGAGCCAGATCGCCCAACTTCACCGCCTTACCGTCCACTACAGCAATATCATCGATTAGCCGCGTCCCATGGCCGATGCGGTGTGCGCCACAATACTGAATCGCCTGCCAGATCGATTCTTTCCCATAGCCTTCGCCAGCGTGAATCGTAATGTTGAAGTTCTCGCGCTGGATGTAATGAAAAGCGTCCACATGCTTTTTCGCCGGATGGCCGCCTTCTTCGCCGGCCAGATCAAACCCCACAACCCCGCGCGCGCGGAAATCGACCGCAAGCTCCGCCATTTCGAGCGAGGTATTCATGTTGCGCATTGCGCAAATGATCAAACCGGAGGAAATTCCGAAATCTTTTCGTCCTCGTTCCAGTCCCTTCAATACGGCCGTCACAATCTGCTGATGGGTCAATCCTTTCTGGGTATGAAAGACTGGCGCAAAGCGGGTCTCAAAATAAACAACTCCATCTCGACTCAAGTCCTCGGCTTGTTCGTACGCGACGCGCTGCAGCGCGTCTTCGGTCTGCATCACTGCAATCGTATGTGCAAAGCCTTCCAGGTATTTTGCAAGACTCCCTTGATTCGCTCCACGGAAGAACCACTGCGAAAGTGCATCCGGATCGTTGGTTGGAAGGCTCGTGTATTTGCCATCTTTGGCCAGGTCGATGACGGTTTGCGGCCGCAGCACGCCATCCAGATGTTCGTGTAAAAGGATTTTGGGAAGGCTCTGCAACAACTGTTTATCAAGTTTCATGGCAGGTGAAACGTTGCAAGATAATACAACACTTCTCAGATCAGATTCTCACACTCCATCGCCCCTGCGGTTCGTGCTGTACAATCCCACCCCAGTCTGATTTGGAAGGATTCGAAACCGCATGGAGCAGACGCCGCTAGCGTATTCCCCGAGTGCAGACTACGGTTTGCGTCACGAGATTCTCTCTCCCATGGAAACGCTGGCCCAGTCCGTCTCCACGATGGCTCCCACCACCACGCCCGCCGCTACCATCCCGCTGGTCTGCGCGCTGGCCGGCAACGGCACCTGGCTTGCGTATGTGCTGGCGACCGTAGCAGTGCTGCTTGTAGCATTGTGCATCGGCCGCTACGCGCAACATTCGGCCTCGCCCGGTTCACTCTACACGTATGCTTCGATGACACTGCCCCCATGGCTGGGCGCAACCGTCGCGTGGAGTCTTCTGCTCGCCTACGTGGCCACGGGGTCCAGTGTCATCGGTGGCTTCTATCACTATGCGAACTTATTGTTGCGCGATGCAACTGGCCATGTTTACTCGGCTGTATTACTGGCCACGTTGGTCACCGGCGTTTCAATATGGATCGCTTACCGCGACGTCAAAATCTCCGCACGCCTGATGCTGTGGATCGAAGCGGCATCCGTGACGGTGATTGTGATCGTGGTCACGCTGTTGCTGGTGCGACATGGCTCGCATTTGGACTTGGAAGAACTACATCTTCGCGGGATGACCGGCAGTGGACTCCGCCTGGGGCTGGTGCTGGCACTGTTCAGCTTTGTTGGCTTCGAAAGCGCAACCACGCTGGGGTCAGAGGCGCGCAACCCGCTCAAGACAATTCCACGCGCGGTCATCCAAAGTGCCATTCTCGCCGGAGCTTTCTTCACGGTCTGTGCTTATGCAGAAGTGCTGGGCTTCCACACCGCCGGCCAGGATCTCGGGACCAGCCAGGCCCCAATGTATGTACTCGCCCGGGTTGCCGGCGTCCCGGTACTGGGACTGCTGATCGATATTGGCGCGCTCGTGAGCCTGTTCGCGGGAACTCTGGCCTGCGTTACGGCGGCAGCGCGGGTATTGCTGCTGATGGCGCACAACGGCATCGCCCACGAATCTCTGCGCAAGACGCATACCCGGAATCAAACACCCAGCCGGGCCGTCGTCATCACTGGAATTGCCGCACTGCTTCCTGTGGCCGTGCTGGCGGCCCGGGGCGCCAGTGGTTTGGATGTTTATGGCTGGTTGGGCTCACTGGCGACTTATGGTTTTATTGTTGCTTATGCGTTGGTTTGCATCGCACTGCCGCGTTACTTGCGCGACCACGGTGTCTTTCGCCCCGGAGCGCAGATCGTTCCGTGGCTGGCGGGGCTCGCTATGCTGCTGGCGCTGATCGGAAATTTCTACCCAGTCCCCGAAGGACCTTACGGCAAACTGCCCTATGTCTACCTTGCCTATTTGATGGCAGGGCTGCTGTGGTTCGTGATACGCGGCCGCGGAAAACACGATGCGCTGCCTGGGAGCTAATGGGCCGATAAACGCGCCACTACGTCCGACTCAGCAGAGTTCATCGTCGCAATAAAAATATCTAATCCAGGTCAAAGAAAGTTTGACTAACGGAATGCTTTCTTTCCCTACAGAACTCGTGTAAATTCGGTCAGTCGTTTCGCGTGCGGACGGCAAACCATCCAACTCTGCCGAATATCGTTAGAACAAGACGCGGTGGTCTGACCATCGTCGGGCTGTCCTGCACGTGCGAGCTTACAGACTTGCGCGAGGTCACTATGCTTAAGCGAAACAGAATCGGACTCGCCGCTCTCCTGGCCCTGTCGTTCCTGTGGATGCTGGTTGCTTTTCAACCGCGCGCTCAAGCGCAACAGACCCTCGGCGGCATAACCGGCACCGTCACCGACAAGACCGGCGGCGTTCTGCCTGAAACTGTCGTGACCATTGTTGGCGACCAAACAAGTCTCACGCGCACCCAGAAGACCAACTCGAATGGCAGCTACGATTTCGTCAACTTGCCCATCGGTACCTACACGCTCACCTTCACTCACGACGGTTTCCAAAGCGAAAAGATTCCCTCCATCACGGTGCAGGCCGACCGAACTGCCACGGTCAACGTCGCGCTGCCTGTCGGCAAGGTGGGCACGGTGGTTGAGGTGCAGGCGGAACCCTTGATGAACGCGGTCGACACCACCAACGGTTACATTCTGGAAAAAGACCAGATCGACGCCGTGCCGCTGCCCACGGGCAGTTTCACTGGACTAGCCATTCTTTCTCCCGGAGTGAGTGCCGAACTCTCCGGCGGCACCGGAGCCAACAGCGGCCTGGGCAACCAGCCGATCTGGGCCAACGGCCAGCGCGACACCAGCAACAGTTTCCTCCTCAACGGCGTCGACGCCAGCAATTTGTTCAACGGCAAGAGCACCAGCCAGGTAGCCTCGGCCCGCGTGGTGAACAACACCGGTGTGGGCGGAGTCGCCAGTACCAACGCCGCCCCTGTCCAGGGCACCGCATCGGTCTACCTGTCGGTTGGCCAGGCACTGCCAACGCCCGCCCCGGAGACCATTCAAGAGGTCCGCGTAAACACTTCCATGTACGACGCGCAACAAGGCTCGACCAGTGGTGCGCACATCGACATGAGCACCGCATCCGGGACCAACACAATTCACGGTCAGGCTTATTGGCACCGCGGAACGGACTGGCTGAATGCGGCGCCGTTCTTCAACAAGCAGGACCCCAACATTATTCTCGCCAACGAAGAGGTGCCCCAGTTGCATCGGAACACCGTGGGCGGCGCACTGGGCGGCGCGCTCATCAAGGACAAGCTCTTCGGATTCGTCAGCTACCAGCGCCTGCGCTCTTCCGATCAGGAAATCGGCCTCTCGCGGCTGATGGTACCCATCGATTTCAACCCCACGTACCTGTCGTCGCCGACGGCGAACTGCGGCTTCACCAATCGTCAGGCCACGTCCTTTGCCGGTTGTTTAGCTGCCCTGGCCAACAACGATTTCATCGTTCCAAACGGCTCCCCCGCGATCACGGCCGCGCAGGTAAGCCCGGTCGCACTCGCTCTCTTTTCGTACCAGTTTCCCAACGGCCAGTACCTGATTCCGTATTCCAATGTTAACGTTCAACCTACGCCGGATTTTCCGGAAAACGCCACTATTCCCGGCACGGCCATCTTTACCGCCGACCTAGCGGTGGTGAATCTTGATTGGAACAAGAGCACGAGAGATACCGTCTCCGCTAAATACTATTATCAGCACGACCCCACGTCCGCTCCTTACGCCTATTCCAATGTCGCCGGATTCACCCAACATCTCGATGCCGGCAGCCAGGTAGCTTCAATCAGCAATACGCAAAGCCTGCGTCCTAATTTGAGCGTAGTGGAAGTCCTTGGCATTCTTCGTGAGAAGGTCTACAGCACAATTGCCCAGCCGTTCTCGCCGCAACAGCTGAACATGAATACCTTCGGTTCAGGTTATTTCCCCGGAATCAGCATCGTGAATATTCTTTCAGGAAACACCTTCCCCGTGCCGAACGACTTTCTTCAGATCGGTCAGGGGGCAGCTTCCCAAGGGGCTTTTACGGGCCTTTTCCAGAATCGAATCATGCCTTCCGCCAACGCAATCTGGACGCGAGGCAAGCACACCCTCACCTTTGGCGGCAGCTATGCCTACACCCAGCTCAATACTCGGGATGAACGAACCAACCAAGGGATTATTGCTTCCGCTGACTTTGGGCAATTCCTGCAGGGTCTGGTCACCACCAACGACGATTTCACGACGACCAAATTCCTTCAGGGCGACGCCAACCGCTACATGCGCGCCGGGCAGTCGGGCGCTTATATTCAGGACAAGTTTCAGTTCCGCTCCAATCTCAGCCTGACCGCCGGCCTGCGTTGGGACTGGGACGGCGGCTTCACCGAAAAGTACGGCCGCATTTACAATTTCGATCCCTCGCGTTATTCCTACGACGATGCGACCGATACTCTCACCTCCAACGGCATAATTATCGCCGGCAACAACAAGCTGTTCCCGACCCACGGCGTTAGCAATACCACGCTCACCGGACGGCAATGGGGATTTGCCCCCCGTCTGGGCGTTGCCTGGAGTCCGAAACGCTTCAACGACAAGTTGGTTGTCCGCGCCGGCACCGGCCTCTATTACGACCGGGGCGAACTTTTCTCCTATCTTTCACCAGGTTTTGCTGAAGGCGTGATCAACGGTGGACCGTTCGGTGTGAACCAGACTCCACCCTACGTGAACGCCCAATCTTGCGGGAATGATCCCCTCGCCAGCGGCTCCGTCAGCTATTACCTGGGCTATATCCCCACCTGCCCCTCTGGTGTTGCTGGCGTTCCTAACTACAATCTTTCGAGCCCGTGGGGTCCCACTCTCGGTCCAGCCCCAACCGGCAACCCAATGGATGTCAACAATTACCTGCCTAATACCGGAGTGCCCGGAGTCGGAATACAAGCAGGCATCCTTGAAGGCGAGCAACTTTTTTCTTTTGCCACCTATAACCGCGCCAACAAGCTGCCCTACACCATCAACGACACGCTCGATTTTCAATGGCAGCCGCGGAGTGACCTGGCTATCGAGGTGGGCTATGTCGGCAACTTTGGCCGGCACGGAGTCATTCCCATTCCGTTCAACCAGCCCGGAGTCGCGTCGCCGAGCAACATCATCCACCCCAATTCGCAGAACCCGCAGTCATACACCTACGGCTACACGGTGCAACAGCCGGGTTGTACTGTTTCCCCGTACACTTGCGCAATCAATCTGCCCAATGGCCAACAGATGGTAGCCAACTACGAGGGCGGCAACGTGGATCTGCGCGTCCCCTACCTGGGCTACTCTGCAGAAACCGAGAGCTACACGGCGGCCGGGGTCTCGGCCTACAACGCCCTGCAAACGCACATTGAGAAACGCATGAGCCACGGACTCCAGCTGGGCTTCTCCTACACCTATTCCCACGCGCTGGATGAACAAAGCGGCCTGGGCTTGTTCTTCAACGGTAACAATCCGCTGAACCTGCGCTCGGCCTATGGGTCGTCGGATTTTGACCGCACTCACGTGTTCAACTTCAGCTACAACTACGAATTGCCCACGTTCTTTTCTGCGTCGACGTTGAAGGGCAAATTGGCGGATGGATGGGCAATTCACGGGAGCGGTGTTCTCCAGAGCGGACAGCCCTACAGCGTGATCGACTACACCGGAGCCGTGGGCAGCATCTTCTATAGCGTTTACGATGGCATCACCAATCCCATCGTGCCTGAAATTCCGGGCTGCAAGGCCGTCACCGGCTACTCAGGAGCAAACGCATACTTCCAACCCAGCCAGACCGCGCTCAATCCCGCTTGCTTCACTCTTCCGTTGCTCCAACCCGGTGCTCTTGGGGGCGCAATACCCGCCAACGATACCTTCGAGACAAACTTCACGAACGGCCAGCGCAACATTTTCCGCCAATCGTGGCAGAAAGCCATCAACGTTTCGTTGGCAAAAATGACGGCTATCACGGAACGCCTCTCGTTGAAGTACAGCTTCGACATTTTCAACGTGACCAATACTGCCAGTTTCGATGTCCCCATTGACGATGTCTCGCAGAACCAGAACTACGACCAATTCCCGGTGCAGGGAACCACGCCGTTGCCCACTGGGTGCGGCACTCAAACGCCGGTTTCGGGTTTCTACAACTGCCCCGCTTCCCTGGGTGCGGTGAACAAAACCATCGGAAGCCCGCGGCAGATTCAGATGTCGCTGGGGATCATTTTCTAGTCACATCTCCAGAGCGAAACGGCGTAGGGCCGCGATCACTCTGCCCCGATATCTTCATTCCAGATCTCAGGATTCGCGCGGATATACTCGCCCAGCAGGGAAGCGCATTCCTTCGAATCGAGGTCGATCACCTTAACTCCGAGCGAGCGGAGCCACTCCATGCCGCCCTGGAAGTTGCGGCTCTCGCCGACGATCAGCGTGCCGAAGCCAAACTGCCGCACCAGCCCGCTGCAATACCAGCAAGGCGCGAGGGTAGTGACCATGATGAGCTTGCGATAGCTGCGCTGGCGTCCCGCGTTGCGGAAGGCGTCGGTTTCGCCATGCAGCGAAGGATCGCCGTTCTGCACGCGGCGGTTGTGGCCGGCGCCGACGAGCTTGCCGCTCTCGTCAAAAATCGCGGCCCCGATCGGGATGCCGCCTTCGGCCAGCCCTTTGCGGGCTTCCGCTATCGCAACTGCCAGCATTGCAGAGTGATCAGAAATGGGCATTATCCTTAATGATATTACGGAGCCTGGCAGCAACCAGTAGCTTTCCAGTCACTTCCGCGCGTGCGCTTCTCCGGATACAAATGTTGTTGCTCTACTGGAAGCCGAACTCATGACTCACGCCCAATTAGTCGAGAAAGCCGTGCGCTGGCTACGAAACTACCGCTGCGGGGTAGTCCTCTCCGAGCAGGCCTGCGTTAGCGGCGAGATGCCCGACGCCCTCGGCTGGAAGCGTGCCTGCCATTCCGTTCTGGTCGAGTGCAAGGTCACGCGCGCTGACTTCCTGGCCGACCGCGCCAAGCCCTTCCGCCTCAAGCCGGAGCAGGGAGTCGGCTGCGAGCGCTTCTATCTAGTCCCCGCCGGACTCGTAAGCCGCGAAGAACTGCCCCAGGGCTGGGGATTGCTCGAACATCGTCGCGGCGAGATCGAAACTGTGCTTCCTGCCGCCAAGAATCTGCGGAGCGCCGCCGGCTTCCGCTACGAAATGAATCTGCTGCTTGCCAGCCTGCGCCGCGTCGAGGTCCGCGTCGAACCACAGAGCATCACCGATTTTCTCAAATGGAAGAACCGCATGGCAGAATACAACCGCGGGACGCTCCCCGAAGGCTTGGCTTCCGCCGAAGAAGAACTCAACGTTTTTCTGGAACAGATCTGACGCTGTAGGGCCGCCGTAAGACCCAAGACCCAAAACCTAGGACCTGATCCATTCTCACAACTCCCGCCGCCCTTCCATAGCCTTCAGCATCGTGATCTCATCGGTATATTCGATGTCGCTGCCCACCGGAATGCCCATAGCGATGCGCGTCACTTTCACGCCCGCGCGTTTCAGTTGCTGCGAAAGATAGGTCGCTGTGGCCTCGCCTTCGACCGTCGGATTGGTAGCCACGATCACCTCATCGACGTTGCCGGCATCGACGCGCGCGATGAGATTAGCAATGCGCAACTGCTCGGGCCCTACACCGTGCAATGGCGAAAGCGATCCATGCAGCACGTGGTAGACCCCGTTAAAGTGCTTGGTCTTTTCGATGGCGGCGATATTGGTAGGCTCTTCGACCACGCAGACCAGCCGCTGGTTTCGCGTCGCGCTGGTGCAGTAGACGCACGGATCAACGTCGGTGATGTTGTTGCACACCGAACACAGCCGCAGGTTGGCTTTGAGGTCACGCACGGCGGTGGCCAGCGCCTCGGCGTCTTCGTCACTCGCGCGCAGAATATAGAACGCCAGCCGCTGTGCGCTCTTCGAGCCGACGCCCGGCAGCTTCTTCAGTTCGTCAATCAGCCGCGACATCGGCTCAGCAAATTTCGACATAAGCAATTGGGCAATTTGAAAACCAAACGAAATACGAGACCCGTGACGCAAGAATTGCACAATCACCCAATTGCACAATCGCTCATTTCGTCACAGTCCGCCGAGGCCCAGGCCGCCCAGCATCCCGCCCACCGTAGATTGCATCGCTCCATCGATCTTGCGCGCGGCCTCGTTCACCGCCGCGAGAACCAAATCCTGCAGCATCTCCACGTCGCCAGATTTGACAGCCTCAGGATCAATACGCAGGCTGAGCAGTTGTTTGCGGCCGTCCATTTTCGCGGTAACTGTGCCTCCGCCCGAGGAGGCCTCAACCACCGTCTCCTGCATCTTCTTCTGCAGGCTGTCGTACTGCGACTTGGCCTTCGACATGAGTTCTTGCAGATTGAATCCACCCATAACGGTTTTACCGCTTCTCCTTGTAATCAATCACGGTCCGAATCTCGGCGCCAAATTTCTCTTGCAGCCGCCGGACCACTGCGTCCTGCTCCGCGCGGCTCCGGCCGCCGCCCTTCGACTTCGCGCCCTCGGTTCTGGCAGAGCCACCGTTACTTCTTCCCTCCAGGGTCTTCAAAGTTGCGCCCGAGACGATCCTCAGCTTGACGGCCCGCCCCAAAACACCGCTGGCCGAAGCGACCGACAGTCGCCGGGCATCGGCACCCAGCGACATGTCGACCACAGTCTGCGACTCCGAAACTTTGATCACCACTTCGTTTCCTTCGACCGCCCATTCGCCCGCTTCCAGCATCGAGACCAGGATGCGCTGATTGCCATCCGCGAGCGCCTGCAGCACTGCGCTTTGCAATCTCTCGATTGGGGGAGTCGACGCAACGGCCACCGGACGGGCCTGCGAAAGCTGGGGCGAGGCTTGCAATGTTGCGTCGAGTTGCGGTTCGGCCCGCGAATTGAGCTTGAGTTCGGCAGCGTCCTCGTCGACATTTGCGGGCGCCGCTGCGCCCAGAACCACTCGCGCAGGTGGGCCTCCACTCGCCACCATGCGCAGCCCGTTGCCAGGAGCAGAGTTTGAAGCGGACTCTTGGCGTGGACCGCCTTTGCGCGCGGAGTCAGCGTCAAACGGGGAAACGTGTCTTGAGCCTGTCGCCGGAGCCACGTCCTCACGCTCCTGCGGAAACCGAATACTCCGCGTCGAAGCATCTCCAAGTGGAACAACCGGCGGTCTCGGTGGACCGCCAACTCCAGACCCGCTGACGGAAGAAGCCGCGAGGTCGCTGAGCAGTTGCTCGATCGGCAGAATGCGCTGCGCGTGCGCCATCTTGAGCAGGCCGAGTTCCAAGTGGAAGCGCTGCTCCTGTTTGTATCCCAGTTCGCTGTGGGTCCGCAGCATGATCTGCAGATGCCGCGTCAGATCTTCTTCCCCAAACAATTCCGCGACGCGCTCGACGCGCTCGCGTTCTTCACTCGATATCTGCAGCAGGGAAGAGTCCTTACCCGCAATCTTGGCGACGGTCGCATTGCGCAGAAAGCGCACCATCTGCCGAGCGAAGTGCGTAGGGCTGTGGCCTTCGCTAATAAGGTGGTCGACTTCCCGGAGCACTTCGTCGCTCGCGCCGCGAGCAACCGCCTGCATCACTTGTTCGAGAATGTGCGCGGGCGCGGCCCCGATCAGGTTGCGCACGGAATCAGTCGTCAGCTTTCCGCTGGAGGACGCAATTGCCTGATCAAGTATCGACAGCGCATCGCGCATGGACCCGTCACCAGCCTCGGCCAGCAGGGCAAGAGCATCGTCATCCGCTTCAATCTTTTCGCGGCCGACCAGATCGCGCAACTGTCCCACAATAGCGTCAAACTTCACAGCGCGGAAACTGAAGTGCTGGCAGCGCGACCGGATGGTCTGCGGAATATCCTCCGGCTGGGTGGTTGCCAGCATGAAAACAATGTGGTCGGGAGGTTCCTCCAGCGTCTTGAGCAGGGCATTGAAGGCGGCGTCGGTAATCTGGTGCGCCTCATCGAGAATGTAAATCTTGAAGCGGTCGCGCGCCGGACGGTAGCGCGCCGCCTCCCGCAGTTCGCGGATTTCATCGATCCCGCGATTGGTCGCAGCGTCGATCTCGATCACATCGACCGCGTTCCCGGCGCGAATCTCGGTGCAGGATTCGCAAACGCCGCAGGGCTCCGCGACCGGCTTGTCGGATGAGCGGCAATTCAACGCCGCAGCCAGAATGCGCGCCACGGTCGTCTTTCCAATGCCGCGATGCCCGCTGAAGATGTACCCGTGGGCAGTGCGTCCCTGTTCCAAGGCGTTTTGCAGCGTACGGGTGACGTGCTCTTGTCCGATAACCTCGGAGAATTTCTGCGGACGGTATTTGCGCGCAAGGACGGTGTAGCTCATGAGGTGGAAAAAACGATTATACGTGATGCGTCGCCGGGATTGGTGGAAGGACTTTCCTTCTACCCCTCGGTATCTTGCTGCTTGCATCCCCGCGCAAAATGAAAAATAATTGCGCCGGTCGCATGCGGCGTTCTCTTCCAGCCGCAGCGCGGAGGAGGCTTGGCCCATGAGATGTGATCACCCGGTGGTGCTCTCGGTATTCCGATTGTGTTTCGCGCTCGCAACGGTTTTGCCCAGCGCACTGCAGCCTCTACGCGCGCAAACCGCGCCGCCATCCGCCCTGCCGCACATCGTCATTCAGCACGATGTTCCGGTGAAGATGCGCGATGGAGTCACCCTCTATGCCGACATTTATCGCTCCGATTCGACTGGCGCCTTTCCCGTTATCCTCATGCGTACGCCCTATGACAAAAGCGTTAACTGGGCTGTGTCACCCGTCTCGAAGATGGTGCCACGCGGCTACGTCGTCATCATTCAGGACGTCCGCGGTCGCTACACTTCCGAAGGAGAATGGTATCCGTTCAAGCATGAGCAAGCCGACGGCTTCGACACCATTGAATGGGCTGCCGCTCTCCCCTATTCCGATGGCAAAGTTGGCATGATGGGGGCTTCTTATGTGGGCGCGACGCAGATGCTGGCCGCCATCGCCCATCCCCCGCATCTCGCGGCGATCGCACCTAACATGACGGCAAGCAATTACCACGACGGCTGGACCTACCAGGGCGGCGCCTTCGAGCAATGGTTCGACCAGAACTGGACATCGCAACTGGCGCAGAACACGCTCCAGCGCCTTATTCACGAAAACACGAATGCGCTTGTTAGCTCGCCCACGCTTCCTCTCGCCAACTATCCCGTCTTCAATTTCGGGCAGTTACCCGTTGACGCACAGCTCACGGCTACCCTCGCGCCCTATTACCTCGACTGGCTGGCGCACCCGGATTACGACGATTACTGGAAGCAGTGGTCCATCGAAGAGCATTTTTCAGACATTGCTATCCCCATGCTTCAGGTTGGCGGCTGGTATGACATCTTCAACGTCGGCACGTTGCGCAATTACACAGGCGCGAAAGCTCACGGCGCCAACGATGCAGCGCGGACCCAGCAGCATCTACTTATCGAAATCGGCGGCCACTCCGGCTTCGGCCGTCGCATCGGCGACGTCGACTTTGGTCCTCACGCCATCGAAAACGTTTACACCGATGTTATCCTCGACTGGTACGATTTCCTCTTTAAGGGCATCCGGAACCAATTTGCCACGGACAAGCCCGTTAAACTGTTCGTAATGGGCGCCAACGAATACCGCCAGGAAGACGATTGGCCACCGCCCCAAGCCCAGCCCACGAAGTTTTTCCTGCATTCTGCCGGCAAAGCGCAGTCGCTGCGTGGAGACGGCTCCCTCTCTACGTCCGCGCCCAAGTCTGAGCCCTCCGACGCCTATGTCTACAATCCTGCCAATCCCGCACCCACCGTGGGAGGGCCGCTGTGCTGTGACGCCGAACACATGGAACCTGGCCCGCGCGACCAGCGATCTGTGGAAAATCGCGATGACGTGCTGATTTATTCCACCGGTCCGCTGACTCGCGACATGGACGTCACTGGCCCGGTTACCGCTACTCTGTTTGTCAAATCCTCGGCTGTGGATACAGACTTCACTGCCAAGCTTGTAGACGTTGCTCCTGACGGCTTCGCCCAGGATCTCACTGAGGGCATCCTTCGGATGCGCTACCGTGCTTCGCCCGAGCATGCCACTCTGCTAAACCCCGGGCAGATCTACGAAATCTCAGTCGATCTTTGGGCCACGAGCAACGTTTTTCTCCACGGGCACTCACTGCGTCTGGAGATTTCCAGCAGCAATTTCCCGCGCTTCGATCGTAATCTCAATACAGGCGAAGAAATCAAATTCGGGCGCACCTCCGTCGCCGCCACCAACACAATTTTGCACGACGCGCAGCATCCTTCGGCGGTCGTGCTTCCGCTTATGCCATCGAAATAGAGTTGCTCGGGAGTGACCCCGGGGCCCTCGATATCGGCCGATTCAGACCGAATAATGCTTAGCGGGATCCGTACTCAGGCCACCGGGAAGAAGCCTGACGTCAGTGTCCTCGACGCTTGCTAAAACCGCCGCGCAAGCGATACGCTAGTTCGTCAACTTGGAGTGCGGGCGCGGCTGGTTCTAGAGGAATTTGTGCTGACCGCAAAGGAGTCTTTATGCAGCTGAAGGTGACAACGCGAGTTAAAGATGGAATCCTCCTGGTGGATTGCAGCGGCCGTATCGTGTTTGGCGACGAGTCTTCGCTGCTGCGCGAGACGATCAAGAAAGCGGTGACGGAGAACAATCGCATCGTGCTCAATCTGGGCGAGGTGAGTTACATCGATTCCGGCGGTCTGGGCACTCTTGTGGCCCTGCGCGTCACTGCGCAAAACGCCGGCGGCGCAATCAAATTGACGAACCTCACCAAGCGCGTGGGCGATGTGCTGCAGATCACGAAGCTGCTCACTGTTTTCGAGGTCTACAACTCTGAAGCGGAAGCCATCGAATCTTTCCGCAAGGTGGCATAGGCGCCCTGTGAATGGCGGCGCTGATCGACGCGACTACGATCGACGGAATATGATTGACAGAGCATGATCGACGGCGCGACCGCCACAGCCACGCCGAGTTCTTCCCGCATGCTGCCTCGCATCGTTTTTCTTCTCTGCCTGCTCGTGAGTGCCAGCGGCCTCGTGTCTCCGCCCGTGGCGCTTGCTATGGGACTGGTGTTTGGGTTGGCGTTCCCTCATCCCTACGGCGACGAAGCGAAAAGGTTTTCCAAATTCCTGCTGCAGGCATCTGTAGTAGGACTTGGTTTCGGAATGAACCTCCACCAGGTCGTGCGTGCGGGGCGTAGCGGCTTCATCTACACCCTGCTGGGCATCAGCTTCGCGTTGCTCGCAGGCATGGGATTGGGCGCCCTGTTGAGCGTGCAACGAGTGCCGGCGTTTCTCATTTCCACGGGCACGGCGATCTGCGGCGGAAGCGCCATCGCAGCTGTGGGGCCGATCACACAGGCCAGCGACGAAGAAATGGCCATCGCGCTGGGAACCGTTTTCGTCCTGAATTCCGTCGCTCTGCTGATTTTTCCATCCATTGGCGCGGCGCTCAAACTGACGCAATCACAATTCGGACTGTGGGCGGCCCTGGCCATTCACGACACCAGTTCAGTGGTGGGTGCGGCCGCCAAATATGGCGCCGAAGCGCTGGCCATCGCCACCACGGTGAAACTGGCTCGCGCTTTGTGGATTGTCCCGCTTTCGGTCGGGACTGCCGTGGTGCGCGGCGCCAAGACGAAGATTCAATGGCCGTGGTTCATCGGTTTGTTTTGCCTGGCCGCAATGTGCAACACATATCTGCCGGCAGGAGCGCATGTCTACACCATCGCGGTAAGAGTTGCGAAGGTCGGATTGACCGCGACCTTATTCTTGATCGGTAGCGGCATCTCGGTGGCGACCGTCAGGCAGGTAGGTCACCGCCCGTTGTTGCAAGGCATCCTATTATGGTTGCTGGTTTCGGTGGGATCGCTGTGGCTGATTCGCCTGGGATGGATTGCTCTGTGAAGAAGGGAAGCAAGAACTCGCCGCAACGGGGAGCGAGATCCTCGCCAGACCAATCGTCAGATCGGTCGTCGAAGATGCGGTTGCGCATCGAAGCGGCCATCCGACGAATTCCCAAAGGCAAGGTGTCCACCTACGGAGCTGTCGCGCGAGCGGCCGGACTCCCAGGAGCGGCGCGACAGGTGGCAAAGGTGCTGCATCGCGGCTTCGGCTTGCCTTGGCAGCGGGTTTTAGGCGCAGGAGGAGAAATCAAGCTGCGCGGAGATTCAGCCATCGAGCAAAGGCTCCGACTGGAAGCCGAGGGTGTCCGCTTCCGCGGCCGTAAGGTGGACATGAAGCAGTGCGATTACAAGTTCGCGCGCGTAACCAAGAAGCCCTGAGCGTCGCTACTTCTTGAACTGCTCGTCAATCTCCACCTGATATCCGGTAACCATTTTGTTGGTTTCGTTGGCCATGCCGACCACTGACATTAATTCCTTAAACATTGCGTCGGTCATCCCCTTCTTCTGCGCGGAGACGGTATGGGAGGCGATGCAGTAGTTGCATTGGTTGGTCACGCTGACAGCCACGTAAATCATCTCTTTGGTCAGCGGATCAAGCGCTCCCGGAGCCATGATCTGCTTGATGTCTTCCCAGGTGCGTTTTAGCGTGGAGGGATCCTGAGCGATCGCTTTCCAGAAATTGTTGATCCAATCGGTCTTGCGCGTAGCCATGATGTCGTCATAAACGGCGCGCACTTCGGGGCTAGCGTCTTTGTATTCGATGAGTCCAAGGGTTGCCATGAGGGCTCCAGTAACAAGCAATTAGCCATTAGCGACTGAGCATCGCGCAGTCAGCAAAGCCTTTCCACTGAATGCACGTCGATGGCTAACTGCCAATTGCCAATTGCCAACTGCTACGTCGGCAGTTCTCCGCCCAGCAATTTCTCCAACGCCGCTGCCGGGCAGCGCACGCCCACGAAGAACTGGCCGAACAAGGCATAGACTGCGCTGACATGGTCGAAGCGCATCTCGTAAATCAGTTTCTTGAACACCAGCGGATCATCAGCAAACAGATCGACGCCCCACTCCCAGTCGTCAAAGCCAATCGAACCCGTGATGATCTGCTTGACTTCACCCGCGTAGCGTCGGCCCACCAGGCCGTGCTCACTCATCTGACGGGCGCGCTCTTCGATGGGGAGCGTATACCAGTTCTTGTCTTCTCCCCGCAGCCGGTTCATGGGATAAAAGCAGATGTAGCGGTTTGGCGGAATCTCAGGAAACAGCCGGGGACGCATCGCCTCCCGATGCCGCTCGAGTTTGCATTCGATCTCGGCCTTCCATGGGTCGGAATGGGGTTGAATGCCCTGATCGGCGAGTTCCCTGTAGATCTTGAGGGTGGAGTCGTACAGCCCGAGTTCGATGATGGATAAATAAGAAGACGCGGGTTCCAGGTAATCGCTCAGCCGCAAGCCCGCGAGTTTAAGTTCCGCCTGGTTAAGTTCGGCAAAAGACTTGCGAAAATGCACCAGCATCAGATCGCCCTTGTGGCCGATCAGCGAGAAGAGTGCAGACTGCCCGCCGGAATTCCGTTCCATTTCCCCCAGCACCGCCGCTGCTTCCTGAGCGATTGCCGACCGCGTGGCCTCGGGCAGGGCTCGCCATGCCGTCCAGCGGAAACGCATCATCTGATGCAGCACACTGTAACCCTCAGTCGTCAGCGGCACTTCGGGAAGCTGTGCGGAAGCCGTCTGTGGGTGAACGGGAGGAGTTGAGATCGTCGTCATTGCTTTCTCTGGACCTGGGTTCATGATTACACAATCTATTGTACGCAAGAGGTGCGGAGCCAGCGAATCCACGATTTACAATCATGCTGGCGTCCCCGGCACGCTCCATTCATGCGAAAATCGATCCCAGCATTCTGCGTTGTTCTTGCCTTATCTGCTTTGTTGACGGCGCAGGGCAAGCGCCTATGGGTCCTGCGCCCACCCGGCGAGATGGCGGAGTACGATCCCGCAACGTTTGCTGCCAAACAAACGGTGAAGGTCCCGGCGGAAGCCATGGCGTCCCCGCAGAACCTTTCAGTCAATCATCTTGCGCAGATGCTATTTGCCGCACCTGTGTCTCTGCCGCTAGCGGAAGGCGATCTCGCGGCCGAGCGGAAGGTGTGGTTCTGGGACGGCCACGCGGCAACCCCCCTGGCGCGCGATGTTGACCGCACAACTGCCACAGCGGGCTCAAACCTGGCCATCACCGAGTCAGCTCCCGTGCCCTTTCTCTCGGCGGACGGAACTCATCTCTACTGGTTTTCGAATCAGGCCCGCCGCCTGCAGCGCGATGGCGTCGATCTTTCCACCAAGACAACCTGGCTGAGCTGGCAGACGGACCTTTCTGGCGCGGGGCGTCAGGACCTGGCCTCGATCGCGCTCCCCGAGTGCTCGTGCCCGACCGGAGGCTGTGAAGAAACCTGCCCGCATGGTGAGGTCTGGGCTCCCGAAGATAGTGTGGGCAGGTTTTTCCTGCTGACGCAGTTCGTTTCGGGAAAGACTCAGGCCCTTTACAAGGCGACCTCTTTATACGAGGAAAATACCGGCAAATGGACCGCGACGCCACTCGATCCCCCGCTACGGCGCGTGCTGGACGCCTCGAATGCCAGCACAATCCTGGAAGCGATCCCCGACACTGCCTGTTGCGGATGGGAGAATCAGAGCGACGATCAAACTCTGCTGCATCTCCACGGCAAGACATCAACTGTGTTCGACGAGCAGACAGCGTACAAAAATCCTGACTATGACGTCAGCTTCTACACCGAGAGCGGCAAGCTGTCGCCCGATCTCGCCTTCGTGGCGTTGACCATCGTCGCCACAGCGCAGTCCAACAAGCCGATTCAGCTCGCCGAGCAGGGACAGTCCAACCCAGAAGAATCGCAGCGCATTCGAAAGGCTTTGTCCGATCTACCAGCCGTCGAGATCAAGAGCAATGAAGACGCGCCGCGGCGCATCGCCTTTCTACCGCATGCCACCCTGGTCGGCTGGATCAGCGACAAGGAGATTCTCGTCGTTGAGGGACATCTGCTGGTCGCTTATAACGTGGCGACCGGCGTCAGGCGGAAGTCGAATGTCCGCGTTGAAGATGCGGCGCATGTCTTTCTGCGGTGAAGAAGCCGGAAGTCATCCAGTTATTTACAAACCAGTCGTCTCATTAAAAGAAAAAAGAACAAAACTACCCGTATGGCACCCTCGGGCTACGTATTCCCCGTATCGTGCCATTGTCATCCAGCAGTCACGGCCTCAGGATACTGGTGCCTGGTGAATGGCCCTTCAAAGTGATGGCTATTTCGCAAAGGCGAGGCTGAGTGGAGATCGGAAGAGACGAAATGTTTCAGCAAAACCTAACCACGGAGCTTGGCAGTCCTCAGGTCGCGGTCGCGAACACGCAGCCTCTCCGCCTGCAGATCGCGCTCGTTCTTCTCCTGGTTGCCCTCGCGGTCGTAATCGTCAGGGACCGTGATTTCTGGTTTGGCTCGGACGAAGCGCTCGAAGCCGACGCTCCAGTTTCGGAAAGCATTCTGAGAGCGGCCATCGCGGCCGTGCCTGCCAAGTCCGCTCCGGCGGCGCGAGCTGTTGTCGCCAGAAAGCTCGTTGCTCCCAAGACTTCCGCCAAGGCAGCCGCCTCTGAGCCACCTCAACAAGTCGCCGCTGACCCTGGCCTTGCTTACTCAAGCCTCGCTAACCCGGATTCGTCAGTGGTTGCGAGCTCTCGGGCCGCCCTGCCTCCCCTGGATGTCGAGGTGATTGCCGGTGATAATCACCGCAGCCTTCATCCCGGAAGGAACGTCTCGAAAGTGGAAATCCCCAGCGATTCAAACCGGGTCTCAGCGGCCACCACCTCAGCAGTGAGTCTGACCACGAATGCGGCAGAACACGAGCGTCTTTCGGGCGCCACCTTTCCAGAACTGCACCAAACTGTCGAAGCCACCTATCCTTTGCTGGGACAGCACATGAGGGTGCAGGGCTCGGTGGTGTTGCAGGCGGTCGTCGGCGTCGACGGTACTATCGAAGACCTGCGCGTGCTCAGTGGCCCTGCCATCCTGACTGCGGCGGCTCAGCAAGCGGTTCGCCAATGGCGCTTCAAACCCTATCTCCAGAACGGACAGCCCGTCGAGACTAAAGCCAGAATCACGGTCAACTTCTCGATCCGAATCTCAGACAATCCTCCGGACGCGAGCTAAAGTTGCCCGTAGCGCCGGTAGCACCCCGAGCGCTTGTGCGACACCTTCCATCCAATAAAATCAGCCGATCACGCGGCTTCCTCTGCGCCGTCCCGCTCGATAGATAATCCAGCCGAGACCGTTTGCGCCTAGCACGACCGTAGCGATCTTCAACGAGTATTCCCATGAGCTTTCTACATCGATGATAGGGAAGATCGAGAGCACGACGTAGACCAGCGTCATCAGGAATCCCGAGACCGCCGCCAAGCGCAGCCACCATCGCGGACGAAGTCCCCGGTCTTTCGGAGACAGGAACGGGATGGCAAACAGCGCCAGGTAGGCGATTGCGTAGAACGTGAAAGCCCAGGTCAGCAGCAGTTCGTAGGCTTCCTGTGGACCGACCCCGATAAGCGCGGCCGCGCTGCCGGCCAGAGTGACCGCTCCCAGAAAAAGAATCGAATTAACTGGAGTCTTGTACTTGCTGTGTAGGCGCGTGAACCAGTCCGGCAGCAGGTGATCCCATCCCGCCACCATCGGCAGCCGCGCGCTGGCGCTGAAATACACGCTGAAGGATGTGGGGTAGTTCACAAAGAGCAGGACGATTACAAAGGGGACGATGAAGCCGGCAAATCCGAAAGCACGTGACCCGAGCCGCAGCGCCTGCGGGATGGGGCCGACGACGTCCACGGCCTGCGGCGTAACGAACGCCAGAATCGAACTGGTGGCGAATATGTAGAGGAGCGCGATGAAAGGCGCGGTGATGAAGACCGAACGAGCGAGGTTGCGCGCGGGACTGCGGCATTCGCCAGCGAAAATGGCAACATACTCGAAGCCGCTGAGCGCTCCGAACATCATCTTCACGAAAACGCTGAGGCTGAATAATGTGAGCGGCGGCATGACCAGTCGCAGCGGGTGATATTCGGAGAGCGTCCCGTGCCAGAGGTTAAGGAGCGGCACAGCGATTAGCACAAGCAGTGTGATTAGCGTGGCGATGCTTCCCACATTGCCCAGCCACTTGCCGAGGCGAAGACCGAACGCGGCGAGCAACGTCATCGCTAGAATCAGAACGAAAGAGACGGTGAGGATCAGCGCCCGGCTGGAGGCGATCCATGCGGCCGCCGGGCCGAGAGCGTAGGCCACGAACGTGGTGGTGACCAACCCGATCACCGCCACGTAAAGCATCACAAAAAGCCAAAGATTCCACGCCACCAGGAAACCGATCTGGTCGTTGAAGGCAAGGCGCGCCCATTCATACAAGCCCCCCTCCAGCGGCATGAGCCGATTGAGATGAGCGACCACCATGGCCAGCGGGATAAAAAACAGCATGAAGGCTACCAGCCAGAAGACCACGTGGGCGGACCCGGCCTTGGCCGCGGTGCCGAAGAAATCGAGCACCATGACGAGAAGCACCTGCGCCATCACCAGGTCGAAGAGGCCAAGCTCCTTGCGCAGTTCGGCGCTATGGGCCTGAAGTTCAGCATCCGCGGTCCGCAGTGGAGTGAAGTTCTCAGCCGTCAAATCGGCGTCCCCCGTACTTGTCCCGAGACATTTATGGCTTTTTCTCCGCGGGCTTAAGCAGCAAATCCTGATAATCAAAGCTGAAATCCGCCAGCGGAGAAACCGCCGCCATCCGCGCACTGTCGATGCTCCCGTCCGGCTTCAACGAGAACGTGACGAAGGCGTCTTCGATAGTCCGATCGCGCCAATGCGCCTTGAACGTGTCGTACTGCCAGTGTTGCAGGTCGCCGATCATCGACGGCGTGTGAGCGAAGGTGATGACCAGGGTGCCGTTTTCCCCGCGGATCGCGATCGGACCGTACCAGGCGTCGGTGTAATTGCCGGCATATTTCTCCAGCGGCAGCGAAGGCTTGGAGTCCGCCGCCCGGGTGCCTTCCGCCTTCTTCATCACTTCCGCAGCGTCTTTTTCCTGCGTATCTCGAACCGACTTAAAGGCAGCAATCCAGTCGGTCGGCGGCAAGCCAAAATAATGATCGAGCACGTGATAAAGAATGGAGTCGAACGCCCCACCCTCCTCCGCATTGGTGAGCACGACAACGCCCAGATTTTCCTCCGGCACCAGCATTACACGAGAAACGAAGCCGGCCACGCCGCCGGTGTGTCCCACGAGCTTACGGCCGTGATAGTCTCGCAAGCCCCAGCCGAAAGCGTAGTCCGCGAAGTTTGCTTTCAGGCCCGTCAGCGGCGACGGAGGATCGCCGATCGGAAGGATTGTCTGCGGCGACCACATTTCCTTTGATTGTTGCTCGCTGAACAACCGGCCATCGTGGTCGACGAATTTTCCCCGGTTGAGCTGCAACTGCACCCACTTCGCCATGTCAGCCGCGCAAGAATTGATGGACCCAGCCGGCCCGGCGTTGTCGAGCACTTCAAAGCGGATCACCTGCAGCTTGCCATCGACGCGGGAATGCGGGAAGGCATAGTCGTCGCCTGGTTTGAAGGCGGCGTTGCTGACATTGGAGTGACTCATATCCAGCGCCGCGAAGATGTGCTGACGAATGTAATCGTCCCACGAAACCCCGGTCACAGCGGGAATAATCTGCCCGGCCGTCATGTAGAGCAGGTTGTCGTAGGCGAAGCGGCTGCGGAAACTCGACGCGGGTTTCATAAAGCGCAGCTTGTAAATGATTTCCTCGCGCGTGTAAGTCGACTGCGGCCAGAACAGCAGATCCCCTTCGCCCAGCCCCATGCCGCTGCGGTGGGTCAGCAGATCGCGGATGGTCATCTCGTGCGAAACATACGGGTCGTACATCACGAAGCCGGGAAGACGTTGGTAAACTGGATCGTCCCAGGAGAGCTTGCCCGCATCTACCAAAGTCGCGAGAGCAGCCGTGGTAAATGCTTTCGTGTTCGACCCGATGCCGAACATGGTGCGCTCATCCGCCGGCGTGGGATCGCCCAGCTTCCGCACGCCGTAGCCTTTCGCTAGGACAATCTTGCCGTCCTTCACAATGGCTACCGCCATTCCCGGGACCTCGAACGTCCTCATGGAATTGGCGACGTAGGAATCCAGATCGGCCGGGAGCGCAGTCTGGGCCCCAAGCGAAACGGCGGAAGCGATAAAAATCGCGACCACCAGAGGGGGACAGAGCAATTTGGACATAGAGCCTCCTTAGGATGACTAAGAAGGCAGCATTAGAACACAAAGGATGGGTTCAATCACCAGCCGAAAACACTGACTCACTGAAACAATATTCGGTGCAGGTAAGCACCTCCGCGCCCCCTTGCCAATCAAGCTCCGCGGATTTCTAGTGGTGGTCTCCGTGGCTGTGGCGCCAGGTCCAGTATTCCTTCTGTTCTCCGGCAGGCAACTTGCGAAAGTCTCGATGTTCATCACGGTGGTTTTCGCGGGACCACCGCTGGTAATAACCCACTTCGTCGTCGTTCCAGACGTGGTAGTCGCTGTAGTAAGGGTCATAGACCCGGTAATAATGATGCG
>Ga0307478_10001021_pt1 | contig 25765 bp, 24 predicted proteins | sample atmos_gasesECM4C_2_FD_203713 | JGI IMG/M metagenome (GOLD analysis project Ga0307478, IMG submission 203713) | Hardwood forest soil microbial communities from Morgan-Monroe State Forest, Indiana, United States - atmos_gasesECM4C_05 | ecosystem: Environmental > Terrestrial > Soil > Temperate...
TCTCCGTTGGCATGTACCTGCCGCTCGGAACCACTTTCGCAATCTTCGTGGGCGGCTTAATCCGCTGGGCCACCGACCGGCTTCGCGACAAGCGCGACCTCAATGATGCGCAAAAGGCTCGCGTCGACAATGCAGGCGTGTTGACCGCTTCGGGACTGATCGCCGGAGAGGCCTTGTGCGGTATCGCAGTGGCCGCGATCATTGCACGCAGGCTTGCGCAAGATCCCCATGCGGACACCAGGCTGTATCAGTTTGCCATAGGAAATTACGGGATCATGAGCGTGATTGCCCTGGCCGTGCTGGTGGCCGTAATGATCTTCCTCCCCCTCGCAAATGCGGGACGGCCCGAAGATCCGGCACCGCCGACCGCGATCATGTAGGCTCGTGACACTGGAAAATCGTCAATGGTTCTCGTCCGCGGCATTCTTACCCGTGCCGTCCTTCGTGGTACTTTGTGTCCTCTATAATTTCCCGTTTGCATGTCGATCGCAGAAAACATTGCGCAGATTCGCGAACGCATTCACGCCGCCGCCTCACGCGCCCGGCGCGATCCCGAAGCCATCATTCTTATGGCCGTGAGTAAGACCTTTCCGCCGGAAGCCATTCGCGAAGCGTACGAAGCGGGCATTCGCGTTTTCGGTGAGAATCGCGTTCAGGAATTCGACGGCAAAGCAGAAGCCTTGCGCAGCCTGGCGGATGCTCGCTGGCACATGATCGGACACCTGCAGACGAACAAGGCCGCGAAAGCCGCTGAACTGTTTCACGCGATCGATTCCGTGGACTCGCTCAAGCTTGCCGAGAAACTGAATGATGCCGCCGGCAAGTATGGTAAGAAAATCGCGGTTCTGATCGAAGTGAATGTCGGCGGCGAGGCAGCTAAGTCGGGTGTGCCTGCCGATTCACCAGCACTCGAAAAGATACTCTCGTCAGCCGCGCGCCTGGAGTGTCTGAAGATCACCGGTCTCATGACCATCCCTCCTTACACCGACGACCCCCAGGCCGCGCGACCCTACTTTCGAAAATTGCGGGAGCTTCGGGATCAAATTGCCGCTCGCAATCTCCCATCCATCAGCATGATGACGCTATCGATGGGCATGTCTCACGATTTTGAAGTCGCCATCGAAGAGGGCTCCACTTGCGTCCGCGTGGGAACCGCAATTTTCGGCGAAAGAGCCAAACCTTAAACACAGAGGGCAGAGGGAAAACGTAGGCAGCCAAGGGGCATATGATCCCGATTCGACAAACACGTTCCGGCGTCACGTTCTCCATCAAGGTGCATCCCCGCGCCAAGAAAAATGGGATCACCGGCGAAGTTGGCGATGCCCTTAAGGTCGCCCTCACTGCTCCTCCCGTCGAAGGCAAAGCGAACGAAGCCTGCATCGATTTCTTCGCGGAACTTTTGGAGGTACCCCGCTCCTCCGTTACTATTGGTGCCGGCGAGACCAGCCGTAACAAGGTGATTCGCGTCGTTGGTCTGCCTGCTGCCGAAATCGAAAAGCGCCTGAACCTCAGGAGCCCTTCTTGACCTTTTCCGAACGCCTGCAGGAGATTCGCACCGGCTTCGAGCGCCCCTTCTGGATTGCCAACATCAGCGAAATTTTTGAGCGGCTCTCCTACTACGCCGTGTTCGCCGCGCTCGCCCGTTATCTGCATGAAGCGCTGCAGTTTCCCACCGACCAGGCGGCCAGCTTGAGTGGCGTTTTCGGCGGCGCGGTCTGGGTGATGGCGATTTTTGGAGGCGCGCTGGCGGACCGCATCGGATTTCGACGGGCATTATCGCTGGCTTACTTCATCCTGAGCTGTTCGTATTTTCTGGTAGGGTCGATCGGCGCGCCCTGGCTGGAACCAGTCCGCAAAGTCGTCCCACTGGGACTGCTGGTTGGAATTATTTTGTTCCTGCCGGCCCTGGGTGTGGCGTTAGTGAAGCCCAGCGTGGTTGGCACCACGGCGCGGGCCTCAAAAGAGAATGTTCGCTCGATCGGATATTCGATTTACTACACGCTGGTGAACATCGGCAGCTTTCTCGGACCATTCCTTGCCGGCTGGGTCCATGAGCATCTGCGGGTGGAGAGCGTATTCCGGCTCGCCGCGCTGAGCGTGTTTTTGATGTTTGTCGGCGTGCTGATCTTTTTCCGGGAACCGCGACGCGAACAGGAACAGCAAACCACCTCACTGAGGCAGGTCGTGGGCAACCTGCTCACCGTGCTCGGCAATTGGCGCTTCGTTCTCTTCCTGCTCATCTTCTCGGGCTACTGGATCGTTTTCTGGCAGCAATATCTCATCCTGCCCATTTACATTCACGACTATATCGACCCCAGCGCCAATACCGAGCGAATCCTGATCGCCGATCCGCTGATCGTGATCACACTGACGGTAGCAGTGAATGCCCTGACGCGGCGAATCTCTTCCTTCCGCGCGATCATCGTGGGAACTGTGATTACCGCCGTGGGATGGCTGGCTATCGGTGCATACCCGCGGGTTTGGACGGCGGTCGTTGCACTGATGATCGTGGCGCTAGGAGAAATCATCCAATCGCCGCGCTACTACGAGTACATTTCCCGGCTTGCGCCTCCGGGACAACAGGGCACGTATATGGGATTCGCATTTCTGCCCATTGGGATCGGCTCGTTGATTGGCGGCAGGTTTGGAGGCTGGCTGGTCCAGCATTTCGGCGAGGTCCAGCACCAACCGCAACGCATCTGGTGGACGGTTACCGCGGTCGGCGTGGCGACCGCTGCACTGCTCTGGGTTTACGATAAAACTGTGACGAAAAAGTAAGACAGCGCCCGAACGACCCAGATGTGAACTCTGTTCCTGTGTGCCTCAGCGGGCCATTTCGGGCTTTGATGTCACTGTCCTCCGCGTGCAATCAGGTGTATCCTTTTGCGCGTTGCGCGCCGACCTATGCCGAAACGCAGAATCACGCCGAAGTACATTGCCGATCACATCCGACGGGTTCTGAAAGACGGCGGCTCCGCCCCTCACGCGGAAGGTGTCCAGTGGTTTTTCAAAGAAGAAATCAAATCACGCGGATGGTACACGGCCGAGCTCCGCCGGGTTGCAGTCCGGTTTCGGCGCACGATCATCCGTGAACAGAGCCTTCCCTTCCTCATCCGTGTCGCAGACCAGATCTTTCGGGGCCGTGTTCTGGAAGAAAAAGTATTTGCCGTCCTGATGCTGGAGAAGATCACCGAGCAGCTTAACGATCCCGAGTTCCGGCTTTTCGAGTCCTGGCTCGACCGCCTTACGAGCTGGGCAGACCACGATGGCCTGGTGCACTACCTCATCGCTCCGATGATCGTCGCCAAACCATCACGCTCGGTGGCTGTGTTTCAATGGGCGAAGTCGAGGAACCGTTGGCATCGACGCGCGGCCTGCGTTGCCCTGATCCAGGGCACCCGCAAGAAGATGTTCCTGCCTCAGATCAAGCGTCTCTCGAACTTACTTCTATCCGATGAAGATGACATGGTGCAGAAGGGGCTAGGCTGGTTGCTTAGAGAGACGGTAAAGCACGGTGACCCGGCCACACTCGTCTATCTCCGGCAAATCCGGGGACGCGCGCCTCGCCTTGTACTTCGCACCGCATGTGAACCCCTGCCACCGGCAGCCCGCAAGAAGGTTCTCGCGGCATGAGTCTCCTCAGCCTGTTTGGGCTGTTCGCGGTCACGGCGATGGTCGTCTGCTACGCGCTCGAGCAACGCAGCTCCCGGTTCATTCTGGCCTTCGCCGTAGCCTGCGTGCTGGGATCGGTCTACGGGTTCCTGCAGGGAGCATGGCCTTTTGGACTTGTCGAAGTCATCTGGGCGTTGATCGCGGTCCGACGCTGGAAGCATTCGGCCAAGGCTTCCTGAGGGAGCCGAGTCGCGCCGTTCGCGCAAAAGGGCGCCCTTGTTTACAATAGAGCTTTGCAATGAATCTCCCAGCCATTCAAGCAGCCCTGCGCGAGCACAACATCGACGCCTGGCTGTTTTACGATCACCACCATCGCGATCCGATCGCCTATCGCGTTCTCGGCCTTCCCAGTTCGCTGATGGTCACGCGCCGTTGGTTTTACCTGATCCCTGCAAATGGCGAACCCACAAAACTGGTACACAAAATCGAGGCCGGCCATCTCGATAAGCTCCCTGGCTCCAAGCGCGTGTACTCGGGTTGGCAGGAGTTGTTCGAACAGATCAAGTCGTTTCTCGCCGACTACAAGACCATCGCAATGCAGTACTCGCCCAATAACCTGGTGTTCACAGTCTCGCTCGTGGATGCGGGCACCGTGGAACTGGTCCGCGGCCTGGGGAAGAACGTCGTGAGTGCTGCGGACCTGATCGCGCAATTCGAAGCTACCTGGACCGACGAGCAGATCCAGACCCACTACGCGGCGCGCGACGCCGTCGACAGCATTACCGCCGCGGCATTCGCGGAAATCGGCCGGCGCGTGCGCAATGGTGGGATCACCGAACACGTCATGCAGCAATGGCTGCTCGAGGCCTTCGGGCGCGAGAATCTGGTCACCGATGACCCGCCGGTGGTTGCCGTCAACGCCAACAGCGGCAATCCGCATTACGAGCCCCACGCCGAAAGCTCTGCTCCCATCCGGGAGGGCGATTTCGTCCTGCTCGATATCTGGGGCAAGAAAAATACGCCGGGCGCTGTCTATTACGACATCACGTGGACGGGATACGTTGGCAAGGCACCGTCAGACAGGCAACGCGAAATTTTTCAAATCGTCCGGGATGCGCGGGATGCGGGCGTCAAGACCGTGCTTGATGCCATCGGCGCTGGTCAACGCATTGCCGGCTGGCAGGTCGATCGCGCTACTCGCGATCACATCCAAAAAGCCGGATACGGCGATTACTTCATTCATCGCACCGGACATTCCATCGGTACCGACGTGCATTCCAATGGCGCCAATATGGACGACCTCGAGATTCATGACGAACGGCAGATCCTGCCCAACTCCTGCTTTTCCATCGAGCCTGGCATCTACCTGCCCGAATTCGGCGTGCGCAGCGAAGTGAATATTCTGGTGCGTCCGAAGCGCGCGGAAGTGACCGGCAAAATTCAACGCGAGATCGTGATTATCTGAATGGCAAACTCCTCCACCACCAAAACGAAACCTGCGGAACCCCTGGTCCAAGCTGCTCCGATTACTTTCATGTCGGTGCTGGCTCCCGCCATTGCCTGGCTGATTCCGGGCGCCGGACACCTGATTCAGAAGCGCTGGGGACGGGGCGTGCTGCTGATGATTTCCATCATAGCGATGTTTCTGCTGGGTCTCGCCATGGAAGGACGCATCTACAAACCGAATGGCGGCGACATCCTCGATATGCTCGGATTTGTCGGCAACGTGGGCGGAGGCGGACTTTATATCCTGACCCGCGCTTTCGATTGGGGACACGGCGCGATCGCCCACGCTACCGCAGACTATGGCACAAAGTTCCTGATCGTCGCAGGACTGCTGAACTTCATTGCTGTAGCCGACGCCTATCACATTGCTATCGGGAAGAAGCAATGACGATCCAACTGTCGCACTTCAGCAGCGCAGTTCTGTTCGCCGTGTTTGCGTCTGTCGTATTCGGCATCACCCAGCGCAACGAACCTCGCGAAATGGTTCGCTACGGCCTCTATTGCTTCGCCATGTTCACCGGCGGAGTCATTGTGGCGGGGTGGGTCATGTGGCTGATCCGGAGATAGTCGTCAGTCTCCAGTCGTCAGCCCCGTTGTGCCTGCAAAGGTCGTGTCATGCGCAAACTCGGAGGAGTCTGGATAACACGTGAAACAAGTGGGTTTGCTGAAAGACTGGCGACTGGCGACTATCGTTCTTCCCACACAAACGCATCGAACACGCGCTGGGCGTCGAAGCCTAGCCGTTTGTAGAGTTCTACGGCGCGGGCATTCGCTTCAGTTACGGTAAGCGACAATAGCGAGAACCTGCGCTTACGCAGCGCGTTTGCCGTGCAGCCAAGCAACGCCTCTCCGACCCCCCTCGATCTGTACTCCGGCAGGACGCAGACCTGCGTGACGTGCCCCACGTCGGCTCGCACGCGCGAACATAAGATCAATCCGGCAACATGGCGGCTCGCCTTGTGCGTGACGATGAAGGAACTATCCGCGTCAAACAGGCCGCAACCGGGAAAGCGCACGATGTTGTTCAGAAATCGCAGCGAGCCGCTCAGGGTGCGATACTGGTCATTAATCTCGGCGTCCACGTGGCCGCGATACGCGGCTGTAATGACGGCCGCGGCCGACTGATAGTCGCCGTCCTGCCATCCACGAATCTCGAAATCGGGAAACACCGAAGGCGCAGGCCGAGATTGCCGATTCAATGGCATTGCCATGAACAGCCGGGGATGACGCCGGAAACCCTGATTCAGGAAGGGTCCGGCGAGGACGCCCGCTTCGTGCACCAGTAACTGCGCTTCCACCCGATGAATCCCGGGCGACTGCTGCAGAGTCTCAATGACGTGGGTTAATAGCCGCGCTTCCACTGCGTGCGCTTCCGGCAAGCGCTGGCCGTTAGTAACGAACAAGTCACCGATCACACCCTTGCTGCCCTCATATACGAAGAACGCATATCCAAAAATGCGGCCCCGATCGATGGCCGCATAGCCGGGCAGAATCTTGGCATCCACGTAACGCAGAATCATGTCGGAGGAACTGGTGTAGTCCCAGGAGAGCAGGCGTGACCATACCTGGGTTTCGTCGTCCAGCAGGGGCCGCAAATCGACGGAAGAAAAGTGCCTGAGGTCGAGAATCTCCACGGGGCTCCAGCGGCGCGCTTCGGCCAGACCGCGCGACATGAGGGGCGTGAATCAAGCAGTCTAGTGCTTCGGCTCACCTCGAGGCAAACCACCAAAAACGGGATTCGTTGACCAGACAGGTTCGCGAGCCTGAAATTCCCTTAAGACGGCTAAAGAGTTTGCTGAAAAGGGCTGCGAGGCCTCGAGCTCGGCGGCTTAAAGGCGAACACGTCCATTTTTGTCATTCCCCGAACGCGGCGGAGGAACCTGCGATACCGGAGAGCGCGTGATCTGAACCATGGCAAGCATCAATGGGGGTGCTGTAAGGGAGGTGGCCGTCTGCGCAGACGACGTGTTCTAACAGCACACGCAGCTGTGGCGAATAAGATTCCTCCGCCGCGTTCGGCGTCGGAATGACAAGACCGAGAGAGCAGGGCGATGCCGAGAGCTTTCAGCAAACTGTAAAAGGTCAGCGTCAACAAAAACGGTCAGCGTCAATTGTTACTGGCTCCGGTTTCGCCTGCCACCCAATAAAAATCCAAACCCTGCGGAGCGAAATTCCCGAGAAACGAAACCCTTCGCCCGCCGGCGAACTGAACAATTGCGTTCCTGGCTCCTTCGGGAGCGACCAGCAAGTGCTCGGAGGTGGGCACCTGCTGCATCCCGTAGCGGCTGACCACCTGGTTGCGATAGAAGGCGAGTCCGAACTCGGTCTCTCGAGTCGCGCCGAGAACGGCAATCGGCAAAGGCTTCAACTCCATTTCAGCAAGCTGGCTGGCGACAGGTCGCGCGGAAAGGGTCTGGTCCACGACAGGAGACCCGATCCTGATCAGCGCTGCAACTGTCAGCACTACCGGAATCAGGGTCACAAAGTAAAGCAACCGCAAACCAAGTTTCCCCGCAAGCGTCACTGCGATTCCAACCGCGAGAGCTAAGGCAATCGCGGATGCGACGATCGTACCCCGCCCCCATGGCAGTCGATGCTGCAGAACGAGGTACGCGATATTCAACGCGGGAACCAGGGGAGCCGCGGCGATCAGCGCGTGCAGCGTGTTCAGGAAAACCGGGGAACGCCCATGATCCCCTGTGTGCCGAGCCACGTACTGCGCTACCAGCAACGGACCAGCAGCCACCGCAGGCAGAATGTAGCCCGGCAGCTTGGAATGCGATAAGGAGAAAAACAGAATGGGAACCACCAGCCACAGGGCGAGGAAGACGTTGAGTGCGTCATCGGACTCGAACAGCCGCGCCCGTTCCGCCCACCATGCCCGCACCGTCTCATACAAGGCAGCCACGACGAACACTGTCCATGGAACCAGTGCCAGCAGGGCCACGGGCACGTAGTACCAGAACGGCTGCTCGTGATGGTAAAGATTGCTGCCAAACCGGGCCAGATTGTGCTCGAGGATAAACACGCGGAAGAACTCGGGCTGACGCAGTTGAATCGCCACGTACCAAGGCAACGCAACCAGACAGAGGAGCAGCACGCCCGGCAGCCACAACGTCCGCAGCAGCATTTCTTTGCTCTTCGCAGCCAGAGCGAAAAGCACGATCACGACTCCGGCAAGAAATGGAGCCACCGGCCCTTTTGCCAGCACGGCCAGGCCGACAAAGAAGTAAAAGCAACCCAAGTATCTCTTCTGCGACGTTTCCCACCACGTGTACCACGCCAGCATCGCCAGCGAGAACATGGCTGCCAGCGGCATATCCGTTGAGGCCGAATGGGCGAATCCCACAAGTCCCGCCACGGAAGCCGTCATCAAGGCCGCGTCCAGATGAAATCCCGGCTGCAACCTGCGCAGGAACAGATAGACGCCCAGCACCACCAGGGACGCATCGAACGCCGACGGCAATCGCGCGGCCCAGTCGCGCACTCCGAATATGCGATAGGCGACCATGGCCTGCCAGTAGTAGAGGGGAGGTTTTTCGAGCCATGCGCGGCCGCCCAAAGTGGGTGTGATCCAGTCATGCCGCTGAAGCATCTCGCGGGCGACCTGGGCGTAGCGCGGTTCGTCCGCCCCAATCAATCCAAACTGTCCGAGCCCGTAGAAGAAAAGAAAGACGCAGAATCCGATCAGCAGCAACCACTCGCGGGCACGCTGGGTCACGAACGAGTCCCAGTTTGCCGAGAGATGGAGCCCAGCCTCGCGTTGACTCCCGGATTGGCGGAGAAAAAAGTGTGAAGCTTCTGATCAGCGAGCATGTGTGGGCACAACGTCAATGCCGGTTAAGACCGGATGGAAGAAAATATATCAGAGCGTGAAGAGATCGACGGTAATCCGGTAAGTCATGGAACGGGAATTTACTTCGAGGAAGAGGCTTATCGAATCTTTTCCAGCATGCGTGCCACGGCGATCGCGAGCGGACCATCCATCGAGCACCCGCTGGCGCACTCATGTCCGCCGCCGCCGAAAAGCTCGGCAATCTCGGCTACATTGAGTTTGCCTTTACTGCGCAGGCTGACGCGATAGCGTCCATCCGGCATTTCCCGGAAGAATGCGGCGATTTCCACATCCTGGATCGAGAGCGCGTAATTCACAATCCCCTCGCAATCCTCTTCTTTCGCATGACTGCGTTCCATCTGCTCACGCGTAACCCAGATCCAGGCCAGCGGTCCTTCCCGGTGAAGATTCGAAAGCGCCGCGCCGAGCAGACGCATTTTGGCGGTCGAATGCGCAAAATAAATGTTCTGGGCACAGTGCGCGGGATCGGCGCCCGCCAGCACCAGTTCGCGAGCCAGGGCGAACGTCTGCTCGTTGGTGCCACGAAACATAAACGAGCCCGTGTCCGTCATCAGCGCGGTATACAGGCAGGTTGCCATCTCCGCTGAAACGAGGACGCCGGCTTCCCGAGCCAGGCGGTATACCAGTTCGGCGGTCGCCGCGGCCTTGGGATCAATCCAGTTCACGTGCGCAAAAGGACGTCCACTCAAATGATGATCGATGCTGATCAGGAATTGGTTCTCGAGCCCTTCCAGGCGAGTCCGTTGAATGCTGTCGCATTCCAGAATGATGGCCGCTTCGTAGTTGCCATTGACGCGATCAGCCTGGACCACGCGGTCCGCAAAGGGTAAAGGCTGGTAGATGCGCGGCACCGGGTCGTGCAACACGACGTCGGCGGACTTGCCCAATCGCCGGAGCACTTCGCAGCACGCCAGGGCGGAGCCGATCGCGTCTCCGTCCGGGCGGGCGTGGGACGTCAATACAAAACGATCCCGTCTCTGGATATGTTCGAGTACTTCCCGCAACATGAGCCCTACATTCAACGCGCCGACCTGTTTTTCTTCTTCGACCGGGCCAGCAAATCGTTGATCCTTGCCACATACTCCTGGGAGCGATCCTGGATGAAAATCAGTTCCGGCGGACGCCGGAGGTGCAACCGCTCCGCCAACTCTCGGCGCACGTAACCATTGGCCGCTTGCAGTCCTTCCATCGTCGCCGCGGCGTCCTCGTCATCGCCTTCGACCACCACCATCACCCGTGCCGAGCGTGCATCGGGCGCAAGTTGCACCTCACTGACGTTTGCCAGCCCAATGCGCGGATCCCCAAGTTCTCCTTCCAGAATCGTCTCGATCTCCTCGCGCAACGCTTCACCCAGCCGCTCACGATGGTACTTTTGGCCACGCCGCTCCAACTGAATTCCTTTCCAAGTAAAACGGATGAGAATATCAGAAATTATGCTGCCGGGGGAGGGATGGAAGGCAGCTTCACAACCGATTAGAGAAAGTCCACAAATGAGTCGGTGACGTCGGCACCGCCGTTATTGGCAATGCGAATCGCCGCCCGCTCCACGTTTTTCATCAGCCCGTCGAGGTAATCGCGCGAAGAAGAAACACTGACCACTCCGATGGTCGCGCGATTCCAGATTCCGCTGGCATCCAACTCCGCCACCGCCACGTTGAATTGCGCGCGCAAACGATCTTTCACGCTGCGGACTACCTGTCGTTTGTCTTTAAGCGACTGGGCCGCCTCAATGCTGAGTTCGAGCGTGAGAAAAGCGATCGGCATTCGGTTCTCAGTTGTCAGTTCCCAGTTTCGAAGCCTTTGCTCGCTGAAACTGAGAACCGACAACTAAAAACTGAGAACTGCTTCTAAGCAATTACTTCGGCGGCAATGCGTTCGGTTACGAACGCTTCGATCACGTCGCCTACTTTCACATCCGAGTAGTTGGCGATCGCGATTCCGCATTCCATACCGTTGCGGACTTCGCTGGCATCGTCCTTGAAGCGCTTGAGCGAAGCGATCTTTCCCTTGAACACCACAACGTTATCCCGCAACAGGCGAACTTCCGAATCGCGCTTGATCAGGCCATCGCTAACCTGACAACCAGCGATCGTGCCAACCTTCGGAATGCGGAACGTGTCCTTCACATCCGCGCGACCCTGATAAGTTTCCTTGATGGTCGGCTCGAGCAGGCCGGTCATGGCGCGCTTGATCTCGTCCTGCAACTCGTAAATGATCGAGTGCAGGCGGATATCGACCTTGTCCTGATCGGCGAGTTCTTGCGCCTTGCGCTCGGGCCTCACGTTGAAGCCGATGATGATGGCATTGGAAGCGGATGCCAACAGCACATCCGATTCGGTAATGGCTCCCACGCCAGCGCGCAACACTTTCAGCCGTACCTTCTCGTTGGACAGCTTCGCGAGCAAGTCCGTCAGCACCTCGACCGAGCCACCCACATCCCCTTTGAGGATGATGTTCAGTTCCTTGGTGCCGGCGGTCTTCAATTGTTCCGCCAGGCCTTCGAGCGAAACACGCGAACTCTTGGCCAACTGGGCTTCGCGAGCTTTCTGTTCGCGGTATTCCGAAATGCCACGCGCCTTGTCGCGGTCGGCAACCACCACAAACTGATCGCCCGCCTGCGGCAATCCTTCCATGCCGAGGATCTCGACCGGCGTGGATGGCGGCGCTTCTTCCAACTGCGCGCCCCGATCATCGAACATGGCGCGAACTTTGCCGTACACGTTGCCAACGACAAAGTTGTCTCCGGTGCGAAGCGTGCCATCCTGCACCAGCACGGTGGCAACCGGCCCTCGACCGCGGTCCAGCTTGGCTTCCAGGACCACGCCATTGGCCGAACGCGCTGGATTGGCGCGCAGTTCCTGCAAGTCTGCCACCAGGCAAATCATTTCCATCAGCAGGTTGAGGTTTGTCTTCTTTTTCGCCGAGACATCGACGAACACCGTGGTACCGCCCCAATCTTCCGGCATCAAGCCGCGATCCGCGAGCTGCTTCTTCACCCGATCCGGCATGGCTTCCGGCTTGTCGATCTTATTTACGGCTACGATGATCGGCACTTCCGCTGCGTGCGCGTGGTCGATGGCTTCCAGGGTCTGCGGCATCACCCCGTCGTCGGCTGCAACGACCAGCACCACAATGTCTGTAGACTTGGCGCCCCGGGCCCGCATGCGAGTGAAGGCTTCGTGACCGGGCGTATCCAAAAATACGATCTCACGTCCGTATGCGGGGGACTCAGTATCCAGGACTCGCACTTTGTAAGCGCCAATGTGCTGCGTGATTCCGCCGGCTTCGCCCTCAGCGACAGCTGTCGAACGAATCGAATCGAGCAGCGTGGTCTTGCCGTGATCCACGTGCCCCATGATCGTCACCACCGGGGGCCGGGGGACAGCTTCTGCGCCGCCTTCTTCACCAGTTGCGGCCGCGTCGGCGATATCTTTCTGCGCCTGCTCTTCGAAGCTGATGACGTTCGTGTCAGCCCCGAAGAAGCGCGCCATCTCGCTGGCCAGCTCTGCGTCCAGCGTTTGATTAATGGTTGCGAAAACACCCCGCGCCAACAGACGGGCGATCAAATCCTTCGCGCGAATATCCAGCTTTTCCGCCAGATCCTTCACGCTGATGCCTTCGGTAATGGTGATGTTCCGCGTGATCGGCTGCGGCTCGTTCGAAAGCGAAAGCCGCGGAGGCGGGACATAGCCCTTCATCGGGCCTTCCTTCACGCCACGGGGAACGTAACGTTGTCCGGGCCGGCGTGACGGCGCACCCGGACGGCTCCCCGGCCGCGTCGGTCCCGGAGGCGCTAACGGCGCGCCTGGACCTACGCCCAGAGGACGTGCGCCTGTCGGCGACTGCCGGGTCGGGTGCATCGGCCGACGCTCGCCGGGCCGAAGCGGCGGACGAGGGCCACCGGGGACCTGCGGGCGTGGACGCTGGAAGATTGGCTGGCCAGGCACCGGACGCCCCGGCGCGGGACGCGAGGCAATCGGCTGGCCGGGTTGCACAGGCTTAGGCGGCGGCGCCTTGTAAACAGGACGCGGTCCGGTTTGCGGAACAATCATCCGTGGCGGCGGTGTAGCTGGCGGCGCGGGCCTGGGCGGAGCTGCGGAAACGTGCGTAGCAGTCGCTGCAGGTGGCGGAACCGGAGGCGCGGGAACTGGCGTGCTCGCTTCTGTCTGGGCAGCCGGCGGAGGCGCTGGTGGTGCAGTCGGACGCACCGGCACGGCTGCAGAAGGCATCGCAGGGGCCGCAGGTGCGGCGGTTGGAGCGCTCGGCTTCGCTGCGGGCGGAGCTGGCGGAGTCGGCGGCATCACGGGTGGTCTTACAACGGGACGGGCTACAGTCTGGGGCGTAATGAATCGGGGCGCGGGAACTGGAGGAGTTGGCGGCGCGACTGGCTTAGGCGCGGGCGGCGCTGGAGGCGCAGGCGGAGCTATAGCCGCGGGCTTTGTCTCTACTGGCGCTGTGGGCTGTGGCGGCGGAGCAGCCGGTGCGGATGCACTCTGCTGCTGCCTGGCAATCTGCTTCAGTACATCTCCAGGCTTGGAGATGTGCGAGAGATCGATTTTGGTCCTGATTTCGTCTGCGTCGCGGCTGGAACGCCCAGAGCGCAACGGCGCGGCTTGGGCCTCGGCAGCAGCGCGGAAATGCGCCCGCACCTTCTCTGCTTCGTGCTCCTCGACTGAACTGGAGTGCGTCTTTTTCTCAGTGACGCCAACTTCGACCAGGACGTCAAGAATGGCCTTGCTCTTGACTTCCAGTTCCCTGGCCAGATCGTTAATTCGAATCTTACTCATCCGCCCTTTCCTTGCCCCGCACCGCTCCTTAAGTCTTCATAGCATCCTCACGGAGTACGCGTTGCACACCGGCCGTGCCGCGTTCGCGGCAAGCCCGGGAAATTCTGATCATTCGTTTGTTTTGGCAGAGGTGTCTTCCTCTCCACCTTCCGTCTGCGCAGCCACTTCCTCAGTGGTGCCCGGTTCCGCCTCAGCGCTGGCCGCTACTTCCGGCACTTCGCCTTCGGCAGGCGTCTCTTCCGCAGACGCTGCACCAGCCGTCTCGTCCGGGAGCGCTTCCGTCACCTCACCGTCAGCAGCGGGAACGGCGACTTCTCCACCTTCCAAACCGGCGAAGTAATTATTGACCGCCAAACTGATTTTTTCCACCGTCTTGGGGCCAATCCCCTCGATGGCTTCCAGTTGCTCGGGAGTCATGTCGGCCAATGCCTCGACCGTGGTGATCCCCGAGGCAGCGAGTTTCTCGATCAAACCTTCACCCAGACCCGGCACGTTCTCGAGCGGCGTGGCCGTCTGCGAGACCAGCGCCGACATCTGCTGCTCGACTTCCTGGCGTTTCTCTTCCTCGCTCTTGATATCGATCTTCCAGCCGAGCAACTTCGCCGCCAGGCGGACGTTCTGGCCTTTCTTCCCGATCGCAAGAGAAAGCTGAGTATCATCCACAACCACTTCCAGATGCTTCTCGCCCGCGTCGACCACGGTAACGCGGCTCACCTTCGCAGGTTGCAATGCCTTCTCCGCAAACGTGACCGGGTCTTCGTGATACTCGATAATGTCAATCTTCTCGCCGCGCAATTCGCGGATAATGGACTGCACACGCATGCCCTTCATGCCAACGCAGGCACCCACCGCATCCACGTCCTTGTCCTTCGACATGACGGCAATCTTGGTGCGCTCTCCCGCTTCGCGTGCGATTGCACGGATGACCACTGTCCCGTCATAGATTTCCGGAACTTCTGTCTGGAACAGGTTCTGCACCAGTTCCGGCGCGGCCCGCGAGACCACCACCTGCGGCCCCTTCGAAGCCTTCTCCACGCGCGCAATCACGACGCGGACGCGCTCGCCAATCGCAAACGATTCGAGCCGCGACTGCTCTTTCCGTGGCATGCGTGACTCGGCCTTCCCAATATCAAAAATCACATCCGGTCCCTCGACGCGCTTCACAGTGGCGTTTACGATTTCGCCCACGCGCGAGATGTACTCGTTGTAAACTGTATCGCGCTCAGCCTCGCGGACCTTCTGAAAGATGACTTGCTTAGCAAGTTGAGCAGCGATTCGGCCGAGAATTCCTTCCGTCACCTTCGGGATCTGCAACTCTCCCCCGATATCGACATTGGGATCGAGCTTGCGCGCATCTTCGAGAGTGACCTGCAACAGGGGATCTTCCACCTGTTCCGGTGTCTCGACGACGGTCTTCACCGCGAACGCACGGATTTTTCCCGTATCCTTGTCCAGTTCCGCGCGCAGATTTTCCTGCGTCTTGTAGTATTTGCGGGTTGCGACCACAATCGCATCTTCCACCGCGCTCACTACAATCTGCGGATCAATCCCTTTTTCCCGGCTCAGCGCGTCGATCGTGTTATAGAGCTCACTTGCCATATAAAAGTCCGCTACGAGAATGACTGTCGTGCTGCAAGTTTTAGGTTTCAAGGTTTCATCGTTTCAATGATGAAAACCCTGACTCCGAAATTCTGCTTCCGTTACCAGTGCCGCAGCACGCCTTTGAAACTTTTAAAACCCTGAAACTTCCTAAATCTCTGGCACCAGATTCGCCTTTTCCACATTCGCAAGATCGATCTCGAGCTTCGGTGACGATCCTGCTGCTGGTCGATGTTTGCGACGCGCCTCGCTCAGATCCAGTGTCAGCCGACCATCGCGTAAGCTCTCCAGCCGTCCTTCAAAATGACGGTTGCCGTTCACCGGCTCCCGGGTCATCAGCCGCACCTTGCTGCCGGCGAACCGCTCGTAATCGGCTGCTTTCGTCAGCTTGCGGTCCAGCCCCGGCGAGGAAACCTCGAGAACGTAAGTTCCGCCCGGTACTACGTCTTCCACATCGAGGATCGTGCCAAACTCGCGGCTGAACAGAGCACAGTCTTCGTGTGTCACGCCAGCGGGCTTGTCGAGGTAAACCCGCAACATTCGGCTCTTACCGCCCCCGTGGAACTCGATCTCGACGACTTCCAGCCCGCTTGAGCCCGCCACGCGCTCTGCAATGTCGCGCACTCGCGCTTCATCAAATGCCATGTATTCAGTAGTTTGCAGGCGATTCGCCCGCCCACATTCGGCCCCAAACTAAAAAGTGGGCTTGCGCCCACTGGTGTGCTTCGCCAAATGCTGGTACTACACAACAGCTTCCAACTTTTGAATATACGCCCGTCAAGCGGAAAAGACAAACTTCGGAACCAGCGCCAGGCGGAAGTCCCCGGCCGTCAGGCGGACGCTATCCTCCACACCCGTACCCGTGCACGCTTCTACTTGGATGAGGGAATCCGGCGATCGGTTGCAGCCTCGACCTTACTGAAAATTCGAGATCAACACGACATTGCTATTCCGGTTTCCACGCGCCAGGGCCAACTGCTTGCCGTCATGGGACCAGGCAAAATCGAAAATCGTCTCTGCTTTGAAGTGTGTGACTTGCCGAGCCGGCTCACCCTTAAGAGGTTGTTCCCAGAGATTACTCACGCCGCCGCGAGTCAGTACATACTGAAAACTCTTGCTGTCGGGCGACCACGAAAGCCCAAACATGCCGGCAGGTGCGTCGAAACGGTAAAGCGGTTCGCCACCCTCGGATGGAACAGCGGCCAGGACGGAAGGACTGGTCGCGGTTTTTCCCCAGAGGTGGACGGCAACCATCGTGTCGTCGGGCGAGAACGCGATGCGAGGCCGATCAATATTTTCGGCCAGTTTTGTCGGCGCTCCGCCATCCACAGGAACCTTCCATGCGCTCGCGCCAGCAGTGGGATTCGTCACCAGGAACGCCACCCATTTCCCATCGGAGGAGCAGGCGACTTTCGATCCCGCGCGCATGACCACTGTGCCCAGTTTTGTGAGCTGCACCGGGTTTCCGCCATCGGCGGCATCCACACGCCAGACATCCGAGGTTGGCCCGGTGCGGGACACGTACGCGAGGTAGCGACCATCACCGCAGGCCACGGGAAGGATATCCGGGGGCTCGCGCAAGGGCACATGCACTGCATTGCCGCCTTCCGCGGACAACCTCAGCAAGTGCCCGTCAACACCGGTGGTCAGCAGTTTGCCGTCGGGAGTCCAACCGGCGAACGGATGCGCCTCGCCAGAACTCACCTGACGGGCATCGTCCAGCGATGTGATATTGGATACCCAGAGGTCGGCAATCAGACTGTCTTGCATGACGGCAAGGGTCTTGCCATCCTGCGTCAACCCAATACAGCAGGTCGAGTAATCGGTCGGATCGTTGGTAAACCGCCGCACATCACCGTCGGGATAGCCGATGTACCAGATTTGTCCGCGCGCGCCGGGAGTACCCGCGCGAATCGCCAGCAGCAGTCCACTGCCATCCGGCAGCCACACCGGCGGACCCAGCGCCGAACCGGGCGCCGGCGTATACAAACTCCGCGAAGTGCCATCCGCTACGGAAACCACTTTCAATACGGGATGCTGACCTTCCGCGATCTCCCACAACGTCAGTGCGATCGTCTTGCCATCCGGGGACCAGGCTGGAGCGGCGATATAACCGGCACTCACGACGGATCGAAAGCTCGCCAACTGGCGCTCCCCGCTGCCATCGGAAGAAGCGATCATCAGAGCCCATATGCTCTGATCAGGTGTCCCGCGGAAATATGCCATCCGCTTTCCGTCGGGCGAGAAAGCAGCGCCCGTATCAACGTCGCGCACCAACTGTGTAGCCGATCCACCCAGCGAAGCTACCTTGTACAAATACGAGTAGTTGAACGTTGCTTTGTCAGTACGAACAAAGTACAGGTAGTTTCCATCGGGCGAAAAACTCAGGCCATTGAAGGGGAGATCGTCGGGCGGGAGCACCTGCACGTCGGTGCCAGTCGCAACCTGCCGCACCCACAGACTCGACTTTTCTCCGTCGCGCACAACCCAACCCACGTACCTGCCATCCGGCGAGATCGTAAGGTCGGCGGCCTTCCCGTTTTCGGTGAGAGGAGCGATCTGCATGCTTTGCAGATTGAAGTTCGCACCGCTGTGCGGTCGCAGCTTGTAGATGCCGAATCCTGCAGCAACGATGAGTATCGCAGCGAGCCCCAGCCAGGCCAGTTTGCCAGACCGTGCAGGCTTCACCTGAGACCCGGGCCCTGGAATCGTGACCGAGTCCGACGAGGGTGCCGTCGTTGCCGCTCCTGACGAACTGCCCGCGCTCGCCTGCCGTACCTTGCCGGAACTCGTGTCGCGCTTCAGGCGTTTCAACTCGGCGCGCATCTCATTCGCGCCCTGATAACGCAGATCCCGATCTTTCTCCAGTGCGGTTCGGATGATCTCGTTCAGCCTGGGCGGGAGCCCCGGGTTGATCTCGGAAACCGGCGGCGGATCGTGGTTCAGAATGCCGTCGAAAATCATCGCGGACGTCTCGCCCGCAAATGGCAGCCTCCCAGTCGCCATCTCATACAGCACGGCCCCAAAGGAAAACAGATCGCTGCGGGCATCCAGTTCCTTGCCCTTGGCCTGCTCCGGCGACATGTAAGCGATGGTCCCGACGGCCATGCCGGGGCTGGTAAGGTGCGGCTCCGCATCGAGCGTCTGCGTAGCATCGGGCGCACCGCTTGCGCCGGAACCCAGCTTGGCCAGGCCGAAATCGAGAATCTTGGCATGCCCGCGCTTCGTAACGAAGATATTCGCCGGCTTGATATCGCGGTGAATGATGCCGGAGGAATGCGCAGCATCGAGGGCATCTGCGATATCGATCCCGAGCGACAACAGGGTTTCAAGCTCGAGAGGCCGCCCACCTATGCGATGTTTGAGCGTCACGCCATCCAGGAACTCCATGGCGATGAAAGCCTGGCCGTCCTGTTCACCAATGTCATAAATCGTGCAGATGTTGGGATGATTCAATCCCGAGGCCGCCTGAGCTTCACGTTGAAAACGCGCCAGAACCTGCGGATCCTTGGCGACATCGTCGGGCAGGAATTTCAGCGCAACGAAGCGGTGCAGCCGCGTGTCCTCCGCCTTATAGACGACACCCATGCCACCGCCGCCCAACTTCTCGACGATCTGATAGTGCGAGATGGTTTTGCCGATCATTCGTTTCCGGCTCGGAGGAGCATTAGGATGGTAGTCGGAAGTACACGGGGCGTCAAAACTGAATTTTCGGGCGGTTTCTTTGGACGGGAGTGAAATCGCACCTGGGAGTCTTCAGGCAAATATTAGCTGGATCGGTTCTCCAGCGCATACCTGAAACGCGCAGACGTTTGCAGTCCCGAGGGGACCATTTATTGAGCAATGTACGCACGCGGAACTCTCGTTTGTGTCGCATTCCAGTATTCTTGCCAGTGCCCGCGTATTCTCCCTACAATAGAAAGATATTCTGAGCCCAGAATACAAATATGATCCATTTTCCCGTTCCCGAAGCACTCACTTTTGACGACGTGTTGCTGCTGCCTTCCCGCTCCGATGTTGTTCCGGCGACGGCCAGCACGCAGACTCAACTCACCCGCAATATTCAACTGAACATTCCTATCGTGAGCGCGGCCATGGATACGGTCACGCAATCGCACATGGCCATCGCCATCGCGCAACAGGGCGGCATTGGCATTATCCATCGCAATCTGACCATTGATCAGCAAGCCAATGAAGTCGACAAGGTCAAACGCTCAGAGAGCGGCATGATTGTCGATCCCGTTACCATGTCGCCCGATGCCAAGGTTTCCGATGCGCTCGAGGTGATGCGCAAATACAAGATCTCGGGCGTCCCCATCACTCAAAACGACGGCCGCCTGGTCGGAATCCTCACCAATCGTGACCTCCGCTTCGAAACCCGATTCGATGTGCCGATTCGTAACGTGATGACGAAGGATCACCTGATCACGGTGCCCGTGGGCACCACCCTGGAAGAAGCAGAGAAGATACTTCACGAGCACAGGGTCGAGAAGCTGCTCGTGGTCGATGACAAGTACAACCTCAAGGGCCTGATCACCGTCAAGGACATTCAGAAGAAACTCAAATACCCGAATGCCGCGAAAGATTCGCATGGCCGTCTTCGGGTTGGTGCGGCGCTGGGTGCAACCGGGGACTTCCTTGAGCGCGCCCAGGAACTCGCCAAAGCAAAGGTCGATGTCGTCGCCATAGACAGCGCGCATGGCCACTCCACTCGCGTGCTCGAAGCGATCCGCGCCGTCAAAGCGAAACTTCCCGAAATCGAACTGCTCGCCGGAAACATTGCCACCTTCGATGGAGCTTGCGAGTTGACGAAAGCCGGAGCCGACGGCATCAAAGTCGGGATCGGTCCCGGCTCCATCTGCACGACGCGCGTGGTCACCGGCGCAGGCGTGCCGCAGATCACCGCCATAGCGGAAGCATTCCGTGCGACCAAGGATGCGCAGGTCCCGATCATTGCAGACGGCGGAATCAAATATTCCGGCGACATCACCAAGGCCCTGGCGGCAGGCGCCAGTGCTGTGATGATCGGCTCTCTCTTCGCCGGCACGGATGAAAGCCCCGGCGAACTGATCCTCTACCAGGGCCGCACGTTCAAGTCGTACCGCGGCATGGGATCACTGGGGGCCATGTCACAAGGTTCCAGCGAGCGCTACTTCCAGAGTACCGACGAGGCGTCCTCGGCGATGCCGGGCCTGGCCGACGGCGATGGAAATCGCCTCGGCAAGCTCGTACCGGAAGGTATTGAAGGCCGCGTGCCCTATCGCGGATCCGTCGCCATGATCGTGCATCAGATGGTGGGTGGATTGAAATCCGGCATGGGCTACTGTGGCTGCGCCACCATCCCCGAACTGCAACAGAAAACACGCTTCGTGCGCATCAGCGGAGCCGGACTACGGGAGAGTCACGTGCACGACGTCATCATCACGCGCGAGGCGCCCAACTATGCGCTCGAATAGTGAAAAGAGTTCTTCGGCCTCTTTCAGGGGACAGGTTTTTTGAAGGGTCCCGTCCAACGCAGTTCGAGTGTCTGGAAAGCCTGGATCCCGGCTCTAGTCTGGCTGGGCGTAATCGCCATCGAATCCACCGCTTCTCTTTCCTCTGAGAACACCGGCCGGTTCTTGTATCCGATTTTCCACTTTCTTTTCGGCTTCGACCCGGTCCGATTTATAACCTGGCATTTCCTGATCCGGAAGACGGGCCACGTGGTTGGCTATGCCATCCTGAGCATGCTGCTTTTTCGGGCCTGGCACGCCACCATTGCCGTAAAGAACGACCCGCGCTGGTCTATGGTTTGGGCGAGAGCCGCGCTGGGCATGACCGCGCTCGTGGCCAGTCTCGACGAGTGGCACCAGACTTTTCTGCCTTCTCGCACCGGGACCATTCATGACGTAGTACTCGACACCGCCGCCGGTCTTGGCGCTCAAATTCTGTTGTTCCTGTGGCTCCGTGGCGACAAGAGAGGCAGGCCGGACACGTCAGAAAGCGAGTCACCTGTTCACAGGCTTCCTGAACAGGCCACGCATCAAAGTTCTGCTCAGTGAGTGATCTGGGCTGGTCCAGCATCTGCAGACTTCGAACCCGGGCCCACCATGAGCAGCGCGGCTGAAAGGAACGCCGTCCCAGAGGATACGTAGAATGGCACCTGTGCCCCGAACAGCTTCCACAACTCGCCTGCGATCACGCTCGCGAGCAGGGCTGCAACGCTCGTAACCGAAAAATAAATGCCCAGAGCCCTGCCGCATACATCAGGCGCAGCTGTATCCACCACCAAGGCCTTCAGTACCGGCGTTGTAAGTGCGTAAAAGAGCCCGTAAAACGACATGGCCGCCCAGATCAGAATTCTGGAAGTGCCTGCTGCGAACGAGACATAGACTACTGCGAACACAAGATACCCTAGTGCCGCCACTGTGCGTCGCGACACGCGATCGCTCAGACGTCCTGCCGGCCATGCGGCGAGAGTGTAGGTGATGTTGAAGATCAATCCTAATAATGGAGCGAGAGAGACAGGAATCCCGACATTTTCCGCACGCAATACCAGGAACATGTCGCTCGAATTGCCCATAGAAGACAGGCCTACGACAAACAGGACGTAGTAGAAGGTGCGGGGGAGACGCGCGGGTGAAGCAGTCGGAACGCTGTCACCACCAAACCGCTGCCCCGCGATCAGGTCTCTGTGCTCATCCCCCAATTCGGCCGGAAAGTTGAATTTCTCGGTTTTCGTGCTCTTTGTCTTGCTCTCTCGAATGCCGAGCAGCGCCACCAGCACACATAGGATCCCCGGGATCGCGGCCATCCAAAATACGGTGCGCATTCCATGGCCGCGTTCCAAAATCCAGAGTGCCATCAAGGGACCAGCAATCGCGCCGGCCGAGTCCATCGCCTGGATCAGGCCATAGGCCGAGCCCATGCGCTCTTTGCTCACCGACTCGGCGACGATCACATCCCGAGCGGTTCCACGTGCTCCTTTCGCGAAACGATCGACAAATCGGATCGCCAGCACTTGCCCCCACCAGTTCACTACCGCCAGCAGAGGTTTGACAGCATTTGCAACAATGTAGCCGGAAACGACCAGCGGCTTGCGTCGCGTCCAGCGGTCCGCAAAATAACCGGAGAGCAGCTTGGCCAGCGAAGCTACGCTCTCGGCGATCCCCTCAATGACTCCCAGTTTCGCCGGTCCCGCACCTAGCGAAGCCAGAAAAGCAGGCAAGACCCAATACGCCATCTCGCTAGCGGTATCGTTGAAAAAAGATGTCAGCCCGAAGGCGTGGAGGTTACGCTTCGTGCCCCGTTCGTTCTCGACGTGGAGATGGCGCACGAAAGAGTTCTATCATGGCGTGACAATCAAGGGTTTTGCAGAAGACTGAGGACTGCTTTAGTACATTGCATCGTACTTCGTAATGTCCCAGTGGCCCATTTTTCTCTCGAGGGTGACCGAGAGCAAGCCATTGTAGGTAGTGCTGTCGCCGGGAGCGTTCAGGCGTCTACCGCGATAGTGGAGGATGCGCAAGGGCGGCTGGTCCTCCCAATCCACCAATTGCCAGCCGATCAGGGGATGTTTGGCCTCGGAGTCGCAAATGAACGCCGCGTATTTCCTGCGGTAATCGTGCTCCCACTGCGACAGCTCCTCACGGCAGTTTCCGTCTTTCATCGCCCGGATGAACACGGCCGCCGCTTTTTCGGATGAATGATCACGCATGGGATTGAGGCTGATCGAGGTTGGAATCCCCGTCAGGGTATCGCGCTCTTCGGACTTCGACAGCACTGGCCCCTGATTATTCAGCCAAGCCAGATAACCAAAGAAGATCAGCACCAGCAAGACGCCGGCGCCCACCGCGATATAAATCTGGTTTTTGGTGAAGTCCATCGCGCGAACATCAGTGTAGGCACCAAAATCGGAGCCAACAAGGTTACCCTCGTCAGCTGCAACGGTACATGTACTCCTGGAAAACGGCGACCTCCCATTTAGGCTCTCCCGGATCAAGGAGCGCTGTGGCCGTCGCAATGGAGCACCCCAAGGTATTCGCTCCAGGGGCCGACGGCATCCCGATACTGGTGGGCCATCACCCTTGCGATTTGGTGCAAGTGGGTTAAGTCATGAACGGCCCAGGTCGCCAGCAGTTGCGACAGAGTCACCACTCCCAGAGCAGGGTGACGTCCACGCAACTCGAGGTCTTTTGGCCCCAGGTTCAAGGCCCGCAGTGCGCGGAGATTCTCCGAGCGCAAACGAGCGAATTCATCCAACAACTGCTCCAGCGACTTACCCTGACTCTCTCGCACTTGTCCCAAACGGTCGAACGGGTCAAAGGCCTTACTCTCCTGGAATTGCAGCACTATCTTCGCCCGGGGCATCCAGTCGGTGCGTTCGCCGTGGATGAGATGCCCGACGATATCAAATACGCTCCAGCTGTTGTCTCCTTCATTGTGCAGCGTCCAGGTTTCCGGCAAATCCCGAACCAGCGTGTTGAGCGCTGCAGGAGTGCGACTGAGCAGTACTATCGTTTGTTCCAGATTGTGTTCCATCGGTTCTCCTGAATCCGAGAAGAAGTTTCTTCCAACTCACCTTGTAGATGACGGGTCCGGGGAATTTGGATCAGTTTTCACGCTCAACAGAAAACGCACCCGAAAATCAGGTGCGTTTGCTGGTACTTGAAATTCTGTCGGGAGGCTCGTTTTCCGAGTTCCCGTTTATTTCTCTTCTTCCGGTTCCGGTTTCGGGCTCTCTTCGCCGCCTTCAGCCTTGGCCTGCGCTTCCGCTTCTTCCATCGCCTTCTTGGCTTCGGCAACGCGCTTGGCACGGGCTTCGGCACGTTTTTCGCGCTTCTCATCCAGCACTTTTTCGCTGCCCAGAAGCTCGACGAACGCCTTCTCCGCGCCGTCACCTTTCTGCCAGGCAGTACGCACGATACGCAAGTACCCGCCGTTGCGATCGCCAAAACGCGGTGCGATGGTGTCGAACAGCTTGACCACGGATTCATCCGTCATGAGATAAGACGCCGCCAGACGCCGCGCCGCGAGGTCGCCGCGCTTACCCAGCGTGATCATTTTCTCCACATGTGGGCGCATAGCCTTCGCTTTCGGAATGGTCGTCTCGATCCGCTCTTCCACAATCAGGGAAGTGACCAGATTCCGCAGCAACGATCGCCGGTGCGCAGTGTTTCTGCCAAGTTTCCAGCCAGCTACTTTATGACGCATGGAAAAACCCTCAGTTCTCAGTTCTCAGTTGCCGGTTCTCAGCGTCCTGCACCGAGAGCAAATCGTGTCCTCAGTTCTCGATCAACCCAGGTCCCTTTGCAGAGAACTGAGAACCGAGAACTGAGAACTGCTTCCTACAGTTCGTCGTCCGCGCCGTATGCCGACGCCGGCAGCACCTGGTTCGAAGTCGGTCCGGGCACCGCGTTTCCGTGCTCGTCAATCTTCATGCCCAGGCTCAGACCCATGGAGGAGAGAATCTCCTTGATCTCGTTCAGCGACTTGCGGCCGAAGTTCTTGGTCTTCAGCATCTCGGCCTCGGTCTTCTGTACCAGCTCTCCGATGGTCTGGATATTTGCGTTCTTCAGGCAGTTGTAGCTGCGCACGCTGAGCTCAAGTTCTTCGACCGACCGGTTCAGGTTCTCGTTCTTGATCTCAGGCTTGCGGTCATCGGCCGATGCCGCCGTCTCGATCTCTTCCTCGAAGTTGATGAAGATGTTCATATGATCCTTCACCAGCTTCGCGGCCAACCCGAGCGAATCCGCGGGAGTAATCGACCCGTTGGTCCATATTTCGAGAGTCAGCTTGTCGTAATCGGTGATCTGCCCCAAACGCGCGGCTTCTACCGTGTAGTTGCACTTGCGCACCGGGGAATGCACCGAGTCGATCGGGATGAAGCCGATTCCCAGATCCTCGTCGAAGTTTTTATCGGCAGCCACATAGCCGCGGCCCCGCTTCAGGCGCATCTCCATATCGAGCTTGCCGCCCTCGCTTACCGTGGCAACGTAGACATCCTTGTCCAGTACTTCGACATCACCGTCGGCCTCGATCATTCCCGAGGTCACCACTCCGGGCTGATCGGCACGCAGGTAAATCGCCTTGGGGGCATCACCCGCCAGCTTGAACGGAATCTGTTTCAGATTCAGGATGATGTCGGTTGCGTCTTCGACCACACCGGGGATCGATTGAAACTCGTGCAGCACGCCCTCGATCTTCACCGCGGTAACCGCAGCACCTTCGATCGAACTCAGCAGCACGCGGCGCAGAGCGTTCCCGATCGTCGTGCCGAAGCCGCGCTCGAACGGCTGTGCCCAGAACATTCCGTACTTGTCAGTGAGGGTTGCGGTATCGGTGGCGAGACGTTTTGGTTTCTGAAAACCCTTCCAAAGCATGTGTTTCTCCTTCGGCCATGTGGCTCAATGCCGGCATCCGCAGT